>MDSY01144711.1_pt1 | contig 11163 bp, 10 predicted proteins | sample 811131 | NCBI WGS metagenome assembly MDSY01 (sample SAMN05326643, study PRJNA326480) | marine metagenome | isolation source: seawater | place: Atlantic Ocean: South West | collected 2010
GACCGCGGCCCAGAAGGCCAGTGTAACATCGCAGGATCAAAGGCAATTTCCAGCCGCGCGCAGAGCTCCATAAGCTCAGATTTTGGATCGGCTAAAATATCATCGCTGTTGATCACAATTGGTACCTGACCCAGCGCCACGCAATGATCAAAAATTTTTTTTTGTTGCACAAACCCGAGGTCACATAGAGTCACATCCGCGCGCTTGCGGGCATAGCTGGCTATCACCCGCGCAGGATCACGAATGAGAAATACATTGCGCTGATTTACCAGAAGATCCATCGGGAAATGGTCCAGCATATGATGGGTCATATGTTTTTGATACCAAATCGCCGCACCACCTGGCACAGGGCCGGACAGCTCGGCACTCACCTGCACAGGATCACAAGCCATACTTGCCATGATTTCAGCCCGCATCGGATGGTCCGCATTGGAATGATGAAGATAGGCGCCATAAAATGGCTCATCTACAACCCGCGTATCCGCCCGATTGCCAAAGGCATACATCATCGCCGTCGACAGGTTGCGCGGACCCGACCACATGGCGATCTTCATGCGCAGACCTCTGCGATAAGGTCCTGATACAACCCTCGAATACGGCGGGTAATTGGCCCCATGTCGCCGTCGCCAATGCGGCGGCCATCAATCTCGATCACTGGGGTTTGCGCACCGAAGGTTCCAGTCAGAAAGGCCTCCTGCGCGCCATAGGTATCCACCAAGCTGAAGTTGCGCTCAAAAACGGGGATGTCATGGGCGCGGCACAGATCAATGACCTTTTGCCGGGTGATGCCATTCATGCAATAATCTCCCGTGCTGGTCCAAACCGCACCTTCTCGCACAATAAAAAAGTTGCACGCATTGGTGGTATTCACAAACCCATGCACGTCTAGCATCAAAGCTTCATCCGCTCCGGCCTTTTGTGCCGCAATACAGGCCAAAATGCAGTTGAGTTTAGAATGCGAATTTAATTTTGGATCCTGCGTCATGGGCAGGCCCCGCATATGCGGTACGGTGGCAAGACGAATGCCACGAGGCAGACTGGGCTTTGAATGTTCCATTATAATGGTAAATGTGGGGCCAGATTGTGACAGATCTGGATGCTGGAACGGACGGATCTTCACCCCGCGCGTGACCATAAGCCGAGCGTGCGCATCGCTCTGCATCCCATTGGCCGCTTGCGTATCGCGCAAGGCCTGCTCCACCCCGTTGCGATCCATACCAATATCAATATCCACGGCCTTTGCCGCCTCAAACAAACGGGTCAGATGTTCATCCATGAAGGCCCATGTGCCGTTATAAAGACGCAACCCCTCCCAAACCCCGTCCCCAAGCATAAACCCGCTGTCATACACGCTGACCAAGGCACGCTCTTTGGGCAGCAATTGCCCATTAAGGTAAATCAAAATGTCTTCATTGCGGGCATCTTCCGCAGCTTGGTGAGTTGTTACATGATCTGTCATACCTCAAGCCTAGGCTGAGAGGTATTTCGAGCCAAGAGGGAAAACTCACAAGAACGGGTGAAACACAGCAAAAGGCTCAAGCCCATCGCTCAGGGGGCGAATTCCATCACCTCTTGCAGACTTGGAATAGCATCCGCTGTGCCGGATCGTGTGACCTTGAGTGCCGCGGCGCGGTTGGCACAGGTTAGAGCCGTTTGGGGCTCTTCTCCCAATGACAAGCGCCTTATAAAATAGCTACAGAAAGTGTCACCTGCTCCGGTGGAGTCCACGGTGATGACAGGAATTCCGGCAACCTCAAACACATAATCTGCTGAAAATTCATGATAAGCGGCACCTTTTGCGCCATAGGTGATGAGCATTCCATAGAGCCCAAAGCTGGCAAAACTGGAGATGCGCAGAGCCTGTTGGAGCGCTTTCACCTCATGTTCATTCGCACATAGGATATTCACAAATGGCAAAACCTCTGCCACGGCCTTCGCCTCGAAGGGTGCCGCTGAATAGACAACGCGCGCAGCTTGAGCGCGCGCCATTCAGGCGACGTGGAGTTGATGCGCAGTTTCATTTTGCATCACCAGCCAATCCCCCGCGCCGATCGGGGCCAACCATTGGGTAAGCTGCGCTTCGCTCATCGCCGTATTGGCTCCAGAAAATAGGGTAATGGCGTTATCACCATCAGCAGCCACCGTGGTAATGGCGTGACCCAAGGCGCAGGAAAGGTAGACAATTGCATCACGCTCCACACCCAAACATTCAAGCCGCTCGAGCAGCCAATCCCCATCGCGGCCCACTGCACCCAAATGCACCCACCTGAACCATGGCCACAGATTGATTGGCCGCCTTGCCGCCCAAGCCTTGATCCAAGGCTGTCACCGCAAGGGTTTCCTCAGGCACCGGAATATGTGGCACCTGGTAGAAACAATCAGCGCTGATGGAGCCAAAATTATAGACTGTCATCTGATATTGCAGGCGGCGATTGCCGCCATATTAAGGATGTCATTCACCGAAGACACGGTCGAGCAAATTTGAATTGGCTTATCGATGCCTGTCAAAATCGGTCCGATCACAGTCGCACCACCCATTTCCTGCATCAACTTCACCGAAATCGAAGCCGAATGCCGCGCTGGAACCACCAAAACATTGGCTGGGCCAGTAAGGCGGCTGAACGGGTATTTCTTCATCTCATTGACGTTGAGCGCCACATCCACGGCCATCTCACCTTCAAATTCAAAATCGACCCCACGTTTCAACAAGACATTCGGAGCGATGCGCATTTTTTCGGCGCGCTCTGAAATTGGATAGCCGAAGGTTGAAAAGCTGACAAAGGCCACCCGCGGATCCAAACCCAAGGCACGCGCCACGCCAGCACCACGTTCGGCAATATCGGCAAGGTCGTTTTCATCAGGCCATTCATGAACCAATGTGTCAGAGATCAAAATAATTTTGCCCTTTGACAAAATAGCCGTCACCCCGACCGCGCCATCATGTGGGCCTACGTCATAAACATGGTTGATCAATTCCAAAACATGCGCTGACTTGCGTGTAACACCCGTCACCAAACCGTCGCCATGTCCATGCGCAAGCATCAAAGATCCAAAAACGTGACGATCCCGAGCAGCAAGACGATGCACGTCGGTTGTGTCAAAGCCTTTGCGTTGCAGGCGCTGGTAGAGATAGTTTTTGTAATCTTCCAAATGTTCTGTGTTGGCGGCATTCACCACTTCCAGCTCACCGGCCGCATCACCCAGCCCCGCTGCCTCTAATCTTTGGCGCACATCGCCTTCCCGACCTACGACAATTGATTTTCCAAAACCCTGGCGTTGATACAAGACAGCCGCGCGCAAGACCCGCTCATCATCACCTTCAGCAAAGATAATCCGAGCCTGCGACGACCGTGCGCGCGCATTGATGCCGCGCAAAATGCTCGCGGTGGGATCCATGCGGGTTTTCAAAGACAGCTCATAGCCATCCATATCCACAATCGGCCGGCGGGCAGCGCCTGTGTCCATACCTGCGCGGGCAACTGCGGGAGGAATGCGGTAGATCAAACGTGGATCAAAGGGTGTTGGGATGATGTAATCGCGGCCAAAACTCAGCTTCGTGCCATAGGCCAAAGCCACCTCATCTGGCACCTCTTCACGCGCTAAATCCGCAAGCGCACGCGCACAAGCAATCTTCATTTCATCATTGATCGCTCTGGCGTGAATATCTAATGCGCCGCGGAACAAATACGGGAAACCCAATACATTGTTGACCTGATTGGGATAATCCGACCGCCCTGTGGCCACAATCGCATCTGGACGCACGGCATGCGCCTCTTCAGGTGTGATCTCAGGATCTGGATTTGCCATGGCAAAAATCACCGGATCAGGGGCCATGCTTTCCACCATTGCTGGAGTCACGGCGCCTTTGACGGAAACACCCAAAAACACATCTGCGCCCACCATAGCGTCATCCAAACTGCGCAACTCTGTTGAAATAGCATGGGCAGATTTCCATTGGTTCATACCCTCAGTACGTCCCTGATAAATCACGCCCTTAGTGTCGCACACAATGCAATTGTTATGTTTGGCGCCCATAGATTTCAAAAGCTCTATACAGGCAATGCCCGCAGCACCGGCGCCATTTAAAACAATTTTCACGTCCTGAATTTTCTTGCCAGAAAGGTGCAAGGCATTGATCAGACCTGCCGCGCAGATCACGGCCGTGCCATGTTGGTCATCATGAAACACCGGAATATCCATGACCTCTTTCAAGGCTTGCTCAATGATAAAACACTCCGGTGCCTTAATATCTTCGAGGTTGATGCCGCCAAAGGTCGGACCCATGAGCTTCACAGCATTGATAAATTCTTCGGGGTTTTCTGTGTCCAGCTCAATATCGATGGAGTTCACATCTGCAAAGCGCTTAAACAAAACTGCCTTGCCTTCCATGACCGGCTTGGAGCCCAAAGCCCCAAGATTGCCAAGACCCAAAACCGCTGTTCCGTTCGAAATCACCGCCACAAGGTTGCCCTTGTTGGTATAGTCATAGGCCAATTCAGGATTATCGGCAATGGCCAAACAGGGCACCGCAACACCTGGCGAATAGGCCAAGGAAAGATCACGCTGTGTTGTCATTGGCACAGAGGCGGTTATCTCAAACTTACCAGGCGTTGGTTCCAGGTGGTAGGCCAGCGCATCAGCGTCTGTGACTTTGTTATTGGGCATTGCAACACTCCGTTTAGAATTAGTTTAATATTAAACTATCTGTTTCGCTGGTGCAATTCAATTTTGGCAAAGCCCCTATATAGAGGATCTGCGCCGTCTAGGCCTTGAGCCATTGCCCATCGACCCTGCGCCACCTTCCCGCCAAAATGAACCACCGCCAACCAGAGGTCAAACCAATTCAAAATCCGTCCCGATGATTGCTTTCTTTCGTCGCAAGTTTTGCCTAATACTTGCCACAAATGGAGATCAATCTGTGAGCAAGCCCGACCAGTCCGTAACGCCTATGATGGCACAGTTTCTTGAGATCAAGGAGGAATACCCCTCCGCCCTATTGTTCTACCGCATGGGGGATTTTTACGAGCTTTTTTTCGACGATGCCGTCGCGGCGGCGCAGGCGCTGGATATTACTCTGACAAAACGCGGCAAACATCGGGGCGCAGATATTCCTATGTGCGGTGTGCCAGTGCACGCGGCAGAGGGTTACTTGCTCAATCTCATTCGCAAAGGATTTCGCGTTGCGGTCTGCGAGCAACTGGAAAATCCAAAAGAGGCAAAGAAACGCGGTTCTAAATCCGTTGTGAAACGGGGCGTGGTTCGGTTGGTCACCCCAGGGACCTTGACCGAAGAAACGCTACTGCAGCCGCGACAAAGTAATTTTCTGGCCGCTTTTGTTCAGGTGCGCAACCAAAGCTGTCTTGCTTGGGTGGATATTTCGACCGGAGATATGCGCTATAGTCCCTGCCCGCCCGTGCGATTGGGGCCAGAGCTGGCCAGGCTTGCCCCAGCTGAGGTGCTTGCGGCTGAGGGGGCGCTGGATGAAACTCTGGAAATCATAATCGAGGCCGGCGCGGCCGCGACCGAATTGCCACAGGAAGTTTTTGACAGCACCGCCGGCGCGGAGAAAATTTGCAAAGCCTATGGTGTTGGGGACCTGAGCGGTCTTGGAGAGTTTAGTCGTGCCGATGTCGCCGCCGTTTCTGGGCTTATTGAATACCTCTCCACCACCCAAAAAGGCCAACTCCCACTTCTGCGCCGACCAGTTTGTGAACCACAGGATGATTTTGTTGCAATTGATGCCGCAACCCGAAAAAATCTTGAACTGACCCAAACGCTGGCAGGGGAAAGATCTGGCTCTTTGCTGTCGGTTGTGGATCGCTCTGTGACCGCTGCCGGAGCGCGGCTTTTGTCTCACCGAATTACGACACCCTCTCAACGCCTGGCAACCATCGAAGAGCGCGCATCGGCGGTAGAGTTTTTCTGTGGCCAAAGCGGTTTGCGCGGCGCGGTGCGCACAGCCTTGAAGCAATTGCCCGATGTTGAACGCGCCTTGGGGCGTGTGGCGCTTGAGCGCAGTGGTCCAAGAGATTTGCTGGCACTCAGGAATGGCATCGCCCAAGCCGCGCAAGTGCATACCCTTTTGGCAGAGCAAGAGTTACCGCCACTCCTGAAGAATGCGGCGGATAATCTGAAGGGCTTTGAGGCCCTGTCCGATGAATTGAATCGCGCCCTGGTCGCCGAGTCGCCCCTTCTAGCGCGAGATGGTGGGTTTGTCGCCACTGGCTATTCGGCAGAGCTGGATGAAATGACGGCCCTGCGCGATGAAGCGCGGTCTGTGATTGCTAGAATGCAAGCCGATTATGCCGGCCAGTCTGAGATTTCGTCCCTGAAAATAAAGCACAATAATGTGCTGGGATATTTCATTGAAACTACCACCACCCATGCCCAGCGCATGATGACGGCACCTTTGAGTGATGTTTTCATTCACCGACAAACCACCGCCAATGCGATCCGCTTTACAACGGTCGAAATGGGTGAGCTGGAAACCAAAATCCTAAATGCTGCCGGCCGCGCCACAGGGTTAGAACTTGAAATTTTTGCCAGCCTCTGCGCGCTGGTGTTAGACCATGCCGCCGCGCTACAGGCTTTGGCAGTCTCGATTGCAGAGATTGACGTCGCGGCCGCTCTTTCCGAGTTGGCTATGGCAGAGGGTTGGGTCCGCCCGGTGCTGAATGACAGCCGCGACTTTATCATTGAGCAAGGCCGCCATCCAGTGGTTGAAGCGGCAATCAAAGCGCAGGCGGAAACAGTTTTTATCGCCAATGATTGCCAATTGACCAGCACAAACGACATGATCTGGCTGCTCACCGGGCCAAATATGGCAGGTAAATCGACGTTTTTACGCCAGAATGCTTTGATTGCCCTTTTGGCACAGGCCGGATCTTTTGTGCCGGCGGCTCGGGCTGAAATTGGCATTGTTTCACAGATTTTTAGCCGGGTTGGTGCAGCCGATGATTTGGCCCGCGGGCGATCGACCTTTATGGTGGAGATGGTGGAGACCGCCGCAATTTTGAACCAAGCAGATGATCGCGCTCTGGTTATTCTGGATGAAATTGGCCGCGGAACGTCGACCTATGACGGGCTATCCATCGCTTGGGCCACGTTAGAGCATTTGCATGATGTCAACCGATGCCGCGCATTATTTGCCACTCATTACCATGAGCTCACCCAGCTCACCACGAAACTGACCCATGTGGACAATGCGACCGTCACTGTTCGTGAGTATCTGGGAGATGTGGTGTTCTTACATGAGGTGAAGAAAGGCGCAGCAGATCGGTCCTATGGGGTGCAAGTGGCCAAACTGGCTGGCCTGCCGCAATCGGTTTTGGAACGGGCAAAAGTGGTTCTTGAGGCTTTGGAGCGGGGTGAGCGCGAAGGGCATAGCAAGCAAAAAGCCCTCATCGACGATTTGCCGCTATTTTCCGCGGTGGCAATGTCGGCACCTGCTCCCTCAGCCCAGTCTGAGCTCGAAGAGGTCTTGAATGGGGTCCTGCCAGATAGTTTGAGCCCCAAAGACGCGCTGGATCTCATTTATGAGCTGAAATCGAAACTCAAGACATAAAAGGCGGCCCTTGAGCCGCCCCTGTCGCAGATATCGCTTTTCATCCTCAGCCTGGAGTTGAGGAAACGCCCACTTGCGCAGGGCGCAAAAGGCGATCATGCAACATGAATCCTTCGGTCATCACCTGAATGATGTCCCCTGCTTTTGTGCCGGGAACAGGCGCTTCAAACATTGCTTCATGATTTTGTGGGTCAAAACGTTCGCCAATTTCTGGCGCGATAGGTTCGATGCCATGTTTTTTGAAAACATTGACCACTTCGCGCATGGTAAGCTCAACACCCTCAATCAGAGCAGCCGAGACTTCGCGCTGGTCATCAGTCGCGGCCTCCAGGCCACGCTTGAGGTTGTCATAGACCGGCAGTAGATCACGGGCGAGCTTTGAGCCGCCATAATTTTCAGCCTCTCTACGATCACGATCACCGCGCTTCCGGGCGTTTTCCGCGTCCGCGAGAGCACGCATCCACTTATCTTTGAGATCATCACGTTCGGCGCGTAGAGCATCCAGCTCTAGCTCCTCTTCGGTGTATTCTTCCTCACCATATTCTTCTTCTTCGGCAAGACTGACGTCCTGGAGAAACTCGTCTTCATGTTCTTTTGCCATCTGGGCCTAACCTCGATCAGATAAAACCCGCCCGACCATTTGAGCGGTATAATTCACGATTGGCACGATCCTACCATAATTCAGACGCGTGGGTCCGATTACGCCAATAGCGCCAACCACCTTTTGATCAGCGTTCATATAGGGAGAAACCACCAAAGAGGAACCCGAAAGTGAAAATAGTTTGTTCTCAGAGCCAATAAAAATGCGAACACCCTCACCTTCATCGGTTAGTTGCAAAAATTCCGCTATATCTCGCTTGCGTTCGAGGTCATCAAAGAGCACCCGAACCCGCTCTAAGTCCTCAGCTGTTCCAGCATTCTCAAGGAGATTCGATCTGCCGCGGACAATTAATCGCTCATTGTCACCGCCAGCATCCTGCATGACGGCCACGCCAGCCTCAACCAAGCCGGTTGTCAAAACATCCAATTCAGAGCGGTGTTTCTTGATCTCTGTGACAATGGTGAATTTTAACTCTTGCAATGTCCGACCCTGACCGATGGCATTTAGAAAGTTTACAGCCTCTCGCATTTGACTCGGGGTTTGACCCAAAGGCGGTCGAAATACCCGGTTTTCAACCTCGCCATTGGCAAAAACCAAAACCGCAAGCGCCCGGTCGGTCGCCAAGGAAACAAATTCAATATGTTTTATTGGCGATGACTTTTTTGGCGCCAGAACCAAAGATGCTCCGCGGGTAAGTCCGGAAAGGGCGCTGGACATTCGGTCAAGCATGCCTGTGATGCTGTCGTTTTCATCCATTGTTGCGGAAATTTTACGCTGGGCGGCCTCGTCTGGCTCCCCAACCTCCAAAATACCATCGACAAACATTCGCAGACCAAGCTCCGTGGGCTGCCGGCCGGCAGAGGTGTGCGGGCTGTCAAGCAGGCCAAGAAGCTCTAAGTCTTTCATGACATTGCGAATGGTGGCGGCGCTCACGGATTGTGTCATGTGTTGGGTTAACGTGTTGCTGCCCATCGGTTCCCCCGAAGACAGGTAGCTTTCCACAACCCGTTGAAACACTTCACGGCTCCGGGCATCCATTTCTGAAAATAACTCTGTAGACGAATCCATTCACCTAAGCCTTGCTATTTGGGGTCCGCTCCGCATATTCGCTCATGAACACAGAGAGGACAAGCGATGCGACCATCCAATCGAGAATTAAATCAAATGCGTGACATTGTGATTGAAACAGACGTCACGCGCCATGCCGAGGGATCTTGTTTGATCAAGATTGGCGATACGCATGTGCTTTGCACAGCCAGTTTGGAAGAGCGCGTGCCTCCTTTTCTGCGAAACTCGGGATTGGGTTGGGTAACAGCAGAGTATGGGATGCTGCCCCGCGCCACCCATACGCGCATGCGCCGGGAGGCCAAAAACGGCCAATCTGGACGCACTCAAGAGATTCAACGTCTCATCGGGCGAAGTTTGCGCGCCGGTGTGGATCGAGTGGCTCTGGGTGAGCGGCAAATCAGTATCGATTGCGATGTGATCCAAGCAGATGGCGGGACGCGCTGCGCCGCAATCACAGGCGGTTGGGTGGCGCTTAAGCTCGCTGTACAAAAGCTCATGAAAGCTGGAGATATTATCAGCGAACCACTTGTGGATCCCGTGGCTGCGGTGAGCTGTGGTATCTATGCGGGCCAGGCGGTTTTGGATCTGGACTACCCGGAGGACAGTGAGGCTGGGGTTGATGGCAATTTCGTGATGTTGGAATCGGGCAAATTGGTTGAAGTCCAGATGTCGGCTGAGGGCTCAACATTCTCTCGTGATCAAATGGGACAGCTGATTGATCTGGCCGAGGCGGGCGTGTCGCAACTGGTGGCTGCGCAATTGGCGGCCGTTGGCTGATGCGCGTGCTCACTGAACCTAAGATCGTTCTTGCCAGTCACAATAAAGGCAAGTTGCACGAAATTCAGGCACTTTTGGCCCCCTTTAGCATCGCATGTGTGAGTGCTGGGGAGCTGGGCCTGGAAGAACCAGCGGAAACTGAGACCAGTTTCGCTGGAAATGCGCGCCTGAAAGCGCATTTTGCAGCGCAGGCAGCCGGCCTGCCGGCTCTGTCTGACGATAGTGGAATTTGTGTTGATGGGTTGTATGGCGCACCCGGGGTTTATACGGCCGATTGGGCGGAAACACCTAGTGGTCGCAATTTTACAATGGCGATGACACGGGTTTGGAAGGAGCTGGACGCAGCAGATGCACCCTCTCCGCGCCGTGCGCAGTTTAATTGTACATTATGTTTAGCATGGCCAGATGGTCATGATGAGATTTTCGCTGGCATTGCGACCGGTCAAGTGGTTTGGCCAATGCGCGGTATGCATGGATTTGGCTTTGATCCTATGTTTCAACCCGATGGGTTTGATCAAACATTTGCTGAGATGCTCCCCGAGGAGAAGCACCCCCTCAGCCATCGGGCGGATGCCTTTAACAAGTTGGTGTCTGGCTGTCTGACGTGATGGAAGATTGGCGCCACGGTGGGTTTGGTCTTTATATCCATTGGCCATTTTGTGAAGCGAAGTGTCCTTATTGTGACTTCAATTCCTATGTCAGCGCCACGGTTGACACTGAAGTGTGGGAGCAGGCCCTATTAAGCGAATTGGATCGCCACGCGGCCCTCACCCAAGGCCGCGTATTGAATTCGATTTTTTTCGGGGGCGGTACTCCTAGTCTAATGCCACCCAATATGGTGGGGCGTTTAATTGATCGCGCGCGGACGCATTGGCCCTTCGCGAATGATATTGAAATCACGCTTGAGGCCAATCCGTCCTCCGTTGAAGCATCTCGCTTCGCGGATTTCCGTACGGCTGGAGTGAACCGGATTTCCATGGGAATTCAGGCGCTGAACGATCCAGACCTAAAGCGCCTTGGCCGTTTGCATTCGGTGGCGGAGGCGCGGTCCGCCCTGAGAATCGCGAAAACTTATTTTGAGCGGGTCAGTTTTGATTTGATCTATGCAAGGCAGGACCAAACGCTTGACGGCTGGCAAAGAGAGCTAACCGAA
>MDSY01101575.1_pt1 | contig 11160 bp, 10 predicted proteins | sample 811131 | NCBI WGS metagenome assembly MDSY01 (sample SAMN05326643, study PRJNA326480) | marine metagenome | isolation source: seawater | place: Atlantic Ocean: South West | collected 2010
CGTAATAATGCAGGTAGTACATGAGATTTTTCTAGATCAAAATTATCATTTGGACCATACAAATTAGTTGGCATAACAGCAATAAAATTAGTACCATATTGTAAGTTATAACTCTCACACATTTTTAATCCTGCAATTTTAGCAATTGCATATGGCTCGTTTGTATATTCTAGTTCTGATGTAAGTAAACATTTCTCATTCATAGGTTGCTTAGCATTTTTAGGGTAAATGCAAGTACTTCCTAAAAACAATAATTTCTTAACCCCATTTAAGTAAGATTGATGAATTACATTATTTTGAATCATAATGTTTTCATAAATAAAATCAGCTCTAAACCTATTATTAGCAACAATTCCACCTACTTTGGCTGCCGCCAAAATTACATAATCAGGCTTTTCTTTTATAAAAAAAGCTTCTACTAAATTTTGATTAGTTAAATCTAATTCGAAATGAGTTTTAAATAGTAGATTCGTATACCCTTTTAATATTAAGTCATTTACAATAGCAGAACCTACCAACCCTGTATGACCTGCAATATAGATTTTACTTTTTTTTTCCATCTCACTCAAAATAATCCATAATAGTATAACCACCATCTTTTAAATATTGATCTTTTGTAACTAATTTCAAATCAGAATCCATCATTTCGTTAATTAAATGTTCCAAATTATATTCAGGAACCCAACCCAAATTAGTATTTGCTTTAGTGGGGTCTCCAATCAATAAATCAACCTCAGTTGGCCTAAAATATCTTGAATCAACAGCAACAACCTCTTTCCCTATCTCAACTTGGTATTTTTCATTAGAGCAAGATACTACTACTGCCTTTTCATCAACTCCCTCACCGTTAAATTCCAATTCTATTCCTGCATAGTCAAAAGCCATTTTTACAAAATCACGAACAGTAGTTGTTTTACCAGTAGCAATCACCCAATCCTCTGGCTTATCAGCTTGCAATATCATCCACATCATGCGTACATAATCCTTAGCATGCCCCCAATCCCGTTTTGCATCCAGATTTCCTAAATAGACTTTATCTTGTAATCCTATTGCAATTTTTGAGGCTGCACGAGTAATTTTTCTTGTAACAAAAGTCTCTCCCCTAACCGGTGACTCATGATTAAATAAAATTCCATTACATGCAAACATATTATATGCTTCACGGTAATTGACTGTAATCCAATATGCATACATTTTTGCTACAGCATAGGGACTTCTAGGGTAGAAAGGTGTAGTTTCTGATTGAGGAACCTCTTGAGCTTTTCCGTATAGTTCTGAAGTAGAGGCTTGATAAATTTTAGTTTTTTCCGTTAATCCTAACAAGCGAATAGCTTCCAAAACTCTTAATGTACCTATACCATCAGTATTCGCTACATATTCAGGGATTTCAAAAGAAACATGAACATGACTCATTGCTGCTAAATTATAAATTTCATCAGGCTGTACCTCCTTGATAATTTTTGTCAAATTCATAGAATCTGTCATATCACCATAATGCAAAATCAAATTCCTATTTTTAATATGAGGATCTTGATATAAATGCTCTATCCTATCTGTATTAAAAGAGGATGCTCTTCTTTTAATACCATGAACTTTATACCCTTTCTTTAATAGAAATTCAGCCAAATATGAACCATCCTGTCCTGTGATACCAGTTATTAATGCTATCTTCATTTTAATCACCTAAAATTTGAGGTAAATATACTGAATATTATTTATCGAAGATTTCAAAAAATATAAATCAAGAAACACTACTATTTTGAATACAATAGCACACTAACTTCTAATAATTACATTACTCATGAAATAGTTTTTGTTTTCTGAAAATACAAAAAAAAAGTTAAAATATGACTAGCTAATTTTTTCCTTTATTAAATCATATAAAATAATGACGATTGCTTTTGGATAATCAATAAAATAGCGCCCTATTAATGTAGGCTCATCATACATTCTATAAAAAGCCCGTAACCCTAAAGTATTTACCCAACTCGGATAGTATTGAATCCCATTAGCTGTCTGATGCAGAAAACCACCACAAGTGTACCCTTTCCCAGCCCAGCCAGATTTTTGCAAATCAATCAAAAATTGCTCTTGCAATGGAGTACCCATTCCACAAATCACATAATCAGCTTTAAGAGAATTAATGGCATCAAACACTACAAGACGCTGGTCTTGATCAATATAACCATCACTATAACCGCAAATGTTAAGATCTACAAATTGATTCTGAATATTCTTAATAGCCAAATCAATAACATTTGGCTTGGTGCCAATAAAATATATTGATTTATTATTATTAATTGCATCATTAAAAACTACAGGAGCTAAAGAAGTCATATCAAAACTTTTACGCTTACATTTAAATCCAAATAAATTTAAGATAAGCACAAGTATTCCACCATCTATTTTGATATTAAAAGCTTCTAATTGAGATTTATTATCCCTAGCTAACAAATAAGAAAAAGGATTTAAAAATGTTGTTATATTTTTTTGCTTAGAAATATCTTTAATTAAATTAATCATTTTTAGTTATTTCATTTACAATTATATCAACTGACTTCTCTGGATTTGGGTTAAAATAATATTTTAATTTTTCTTTTTCAACAGCACAATCATTTTCAATCATTAATTCATTCATCATTTCATTCTCACTAAAAACCTTTTTAAAGAATGAATCTGTAAGAAAACTTCTTTCATACCTCCAATATTCATTATTAAAGAACAAAAATATAACTTTTTTATCTACATATAAAGCTTCAAGCATAACAGTAGAATTCACACCAAGAATAATATTACTATTTTGAATAGTTTCATAAATATCTATTTGACTATCCTCAACACTAACAAATGATTCATTAAATAGATACATGTAATTGCTTATATCATCCCTAGGATGAACTCTAACAGTTAATTTAACATCATAAGAATTATTTTTCTTTAAATGATTAACCAATAATTTAATAGTTTTATGTTGCAAAACATCCGAAAAACTATCATTATGCCAAACAAATGCTTCAGTAATATAGACAATATTTTTAACAGGAGAATCAATAAGACTGTTCTTATTCAAGAATTTATATCTAGGCATTCCACTAGTGATTATATGTGTTTTTTTTATCCTTTGATTATAGATTACATTATTAATATAATCACTCAACACAAATATTTTATCTAAATCACTACACCCAACATCACTAGGAAAATAATAATTATATGGTAAATATGCGAAAATCATATTCAAAACTCTCTTTAAAATATCCCGCACTTTTCTCTTCAAATCAATAATAGGATTATCAGAAAATCTAAATATGCTTAACATTGAGAAAGTATAATCTGAAATCATACCATCTAATATTAAAAAATGTTTTACCCTTCTGTATTTAGCAATAAACACCCTCTGTAATGCACCGTCATTACCATAAATAAAATAGTCATAGTTATTAAACCGCAATAAAGAAATATATTTAACAAAATTCCTTAGAAAAATGATTTTCTTAAATGATGATAGAAAAGCAAAAGAAACTGGAGTTGACAAATCAATATTAATAATTTGAAATGGAAAGCTATCATTATAAATGTTCTGCTTATAAATTTTACTCGCGCTTAAAAAATGAACATCATAACCCTTTGCCTCTAAAGCATTAGCAACTGGCGACATATTATCTAAATGTGTTTTATTTTGAGGAAAGAATAAAACCTTTTTTCTCAGATGCATAAAAATAAGCTAGAATTATAAATATTAAAATTTCAGATTGGTAAAAGTAATGTGCATTTTCTAGAAAACCAAGTATTTCAATTCCAAAAAATAAAACAAAAACTAATTTAGCAATATTACTTTTAGAATTCTTTGTCTTTAATATATCAATAACAACTTTATATTGAATATAAACATATAATATAAGACTTACTATCCCACCCTCAACTAACATCAATAAATAATCATTATGAGCTGCAACATCTCTCTCATTAGTTGCCAGAAAAAAGAACTCATTAAAACCACCCAAACCAATACCAGTAAAATATTGAGAAAAAGATAAGTTATTTAATGATTCATTTACAATGAAAATCCTATATAAGGTTGAAGAATCAATTTTATTTGAAAAAAACAGCTCACTAATTCTCGGCATTAAATCTGTATATAATACAAGTAAAAACAGAGAGAATAGTAAAAAAATTGATGAAATTAAATACAAAAACTTCATAAATATTTGTTTTTTTAATAAATAGATCACACTCAAATTTGAGATAAATAACGAAATTAGAAGCAACCGAGAATGAGACATAAAAAAAGCAACAAACAATAGTATAAGTAAAATTATTCTAATCAAATTAAATTGTTTAAAATTAACATGTAATAGGTAATTTATATTCACAAAACATGATAATGCGAATGCTAAATGATGACCTCTAAAATTACCAGAAACTCTGTATGCGCCATTTAAAAACTGCACATTACCTGACATGATTTCAACAAGACTACTCAAAATCAATATTAAAGTAAGAATGGTTATAGTAATAGATAATAAATTAATATTAATCATATTCTTATAAAATACAATATAAAATATTGCGAAAGTTGACAAGTATAAGCAGTATCTGATTAATGTCGGCAACCATTCGTCTATTGTATTAAATAAAATAGAGAAAAATAACTGCATAACAACAATCAATATAGCATAAATATATAATCTTGAAAAAAGCTTTACATTAAAGCCAAAATTAGAAACATAAATAATCAAAAAGCATATGTTGATGAATAATAAAGTAGAGTATAATAATAAATTAACAACTCTTTCTTCAAGTTCTAATAAATGACAAAAAGGGTAAGAAAAATAACTAATAATCCAAAAAAAAGAGAAGAAAAAGAAATAAAATAAAGATAGTTTTTTCAAAATAGATAATAATTTTTACTCAAAAGAAATATATTTGCAAACATAAAAATTATATTATGCTAAACAACAAATCTATCTTAATAACTGGAGGAACTGGTTCTTTAGGTAAACACTTAACGAAAACAATTCTTATAAAGTGGCCAAATACTAAAAGGCTTGTTATCTTTTCAAGAGATGAGCAGAAACAATTCCAGATGGCGCAAGAGTTTCCAAATGAGAAATATCCAAACATTAGATATTTTATTGGCGATGTTAGAGATAAAGAAAGATTACTAAGAGCAATGGAAGGAATTGATGTTGTAATTCACGCTGCTGCAATGAAACATGTTCATATTGCTGAGTACAATCCATCAGAGTGCATACTAACGAATATAAAAGGAGCTGAAAATGTAATTCACGCATCTTTAGAGAAAGGTATTACAGATGTAGTTGCTCTTTCTACAGATAAAGCTTGCGCACCAATCAACCTATATGGGGCCACTAAGCTAGTATCAGACAAGCTATTTGTTGCAGCAAACAATATTAAAGGCTCAAAAAATATTAAATTTTCAGTTGTGAGATACGGGAACGTAATGGGGTCAAATGGATCAGTTATTCCATTCTTTATGAATCATAAAAATAAGGGCTATTTACCCATCACAGACCCAGAGATGACTCGTTTTAACATCTCATTAGATGATGGAGTTGCAATGGTACTTCATGCATTAGAAAATGCTTGGGGAGGTGAGATTTTTATACCTAAAATACCATCCTATAAAATAATGGACATTGCAAAAGCAATTGCTCCAGACTTAGAGCACAGAACAATTGGAATAAGACCAGGAGAAAAATTGCATGAAGAAATGATTGCTGAATCAGATTCATTCTATACTTATGATCTTGGAAAGTATTATACAATACTTCCATCAGTTACTAATTGGGATTTAGCTGATTATATTCAAAAATTTAACGCTAAAATTGTTCCTAAAGGATTTAAATATAACTCTGACACTAACACCGAATGGGATACAGTAGAAGGATTAAGGGATTTAATTATTAAACACATAGATCCTAATTTTAGTATTTGAAAATAATGAGCTCTATAATACCATATGGAAGACAAGCAATAAATCAAGAAGATATTGATACAGTTGTTAAAACTTTAACATCCGATTTTTTAACACAGGGACCTAAAGTCAAAGAGTTTGAGGATAAATTTGCATTATATACAGATTCAAAATATGCTATTGCTGTAAACAATGCAACTTCAGGGTTACATTTATCAGTTTTAGCATTAGGTTTAAAAAAAGGAGAAAGAGTAATCACAACCCCTATTACTTTTGCATCTACTGCAAATTGCGTAAGATTTTGTGGCGCAGAAGTTTGGTTTGCAGATATTAACCCAAATTCCTATTTGCTAGACTTAGATTCTGTTAAAGAACTTATTGAATCAAAACCAACTGGTTTTTTCAAAGGAATAATACCAGTTGATTTTGCAGGACTTCCAGTAAATCTAGAAGCGTTTAAAATACTTGCCAAAAAACATAATCTTTGGATAGTTGAAGATGCCTGCCATGCGCCCGGGGGCTATTTTACTAATTCAAAAAATGAAATTCAAAAGTGTGGTAATGGAAACTATGCAGATATTGCTGTTTTCTCTTTTCACCCTGTAAAGCATATTGCTTGTGGGGAAGGGGGAATGATTACAACTAATTCTAAACATCTGTATAAAAAATTACTCTCACTAAGAACTCATGGAATAAGCAAAGAAGATATGAGTCAAAATGATGGTGGGTGGTATTATGAGATGAAAGAACTAGGTTTTAACTACAGGCTTACCGACATTCAATCAGCACTAGGAATAACACAACTTAAAAAAAATAAAGAAGGAGTTAAAAGAAGAAATGAAATTGCAAACAATTACAAAAATGCATTTAATAATAAAATTAAATATCAAAGTTTAAACTCAGGAGATTTAAATGCTCATCATCTTTTTATTATTGAAATCAATAATCGAAAAGAATTATATGATTTTTTAAGAACATATAATATTTTTGCTCAAATTCATTACATACCCTTACATACCTTACCTTACTATAGTAATATTGGATATGACAAAGCAGACTTAAAAAATGCAGAAAATTATTATTCCAAATGTATTAGTTTGCCAATGTATCCAACATTAACTAATAAAGAACAAGAATTTGTAATATTAAAAGTTTTAGAGCTGATTAATGAATAACCTATGTATAATACCAGCAAGAGGTGGAAGCAAACGCATTCCTAAAAAAAATATTAAATATTTTTTAGGAAAATCTATTATTGTGTATTCAATTGAAGCAGCCATTCAATCTAAATTATTTACTGAGATAATAGTATCGACAGATTGTCAAGAAACGGCTGAAATTGCACTAAGATATGGAGCTAAAGTGCCATTTCTTAGAAGTAAAGAAAATTCTAATGATTTTGCTACAACCTATGATGTAATTAAAGAAGTTATAGATGAGTATAGAAAAGATGGAGTGAACTTTGAAAATATATGCTGTATTTATGCTTGCGCCCCTTTTGTGACAGCTAATAACTTAAAACACGCATATCAAGAATTAAGTAATAAGCAAGTTGATACAATCTTTCCTATTATTGAATATAGTTTTCCAATTCAAAGGGCAGTAAAAATACACAATGAAAAAATTGAACTATTTAATATTGACCATTTGAATACACGATCTCAAGATCTAGAAAAATCATATCATGATGCTGGTCAATTTTATTGGATGAAATCAGAAAACATATTAAATAAAGGACGAATTATTACTGACAATTGTAGTGGTATTATTATTACAGAATTAGAAGGACAAGATATTGATAATGAAATTGATTGGGAGCTAGCAGAATTAAAATTTAAACTGCTAAAAAAATGATTTTCCCAAAAAAATATAAAGCACTAGATGTTAATATTTTTACAAAAAATGATTACACATTAGTTCCTATTAGATATGAAGACAGGCTAAATATAATGAAGTGGCGAAATGAACAAATGTATCATTTACGACAAGCTGAGGTCTTGATAGAAAAATCTCAGGAAGATTATTTTAAAAATACCATTGCTCAACTTTTCAACATAGAACAGCCAAGCCAACTTTTATTTTCATTTCTTAAACACAATGAATTGATTGGTTATGGAGGATTAGTTCACATTAATTGGGAGAAAAGTAGGGCTGAAGTTTCATTTATAATGAATACCGAACTAGAAGAAAAAGCATTTGACACTAATTGGTCAAATTATTTAACAATACTTAAAGATATCGCCTTTAATTCATTAAATTTTAACACTCTATTTACTTACGCATATAATTTAAGACCTCAGTTGTATACAACTTTGGAAAGAAATCAATTTATATTAAAAGAAACTCTTAAGCAAAAAGTAGAAATTAATAACAAAAAGGTAGACGTATTAATTCATGAATGTAAAAATCCAATGCAATCATTAAAAGTAAGAAAATGTGTAAATAAAGACATTAAATTATTATACAATTGGTCTAATGATAAATTGGTAAGAAGTCAGTCTTTCAATTCTAATAAAATTACAATAAAAGAACATGAAAAATGGTTTGCAGAAAAAGTAGAAAATGAAAAATCTTTAATCTTAATTAATGAATTTGAAAACAAACCAGTAGGTGTAGTGAGATTTGAATTAGAAACATTCAATTCTTTAATTGGAATATTGATAGATAAAAACTGCAGAGGAAAAGGGTTATCCTCATATATGTTAATTAAATCATCAGAAAAATATTTTGAGACATTCTCAAAACCAATTTTGGCATATATAAAAGAAAGTAATATTGCTTCATTAAAGACATTTAAAAATGCAGGATTTATTTTTTTAAAAAAAGATTTTGTAAACAAATTTCCTTGCGTAGTATATAAATTAGAATCAAATGGATAGAACTAAATGTTTTATAATAGCCGAATTATCTGCCAATCATGGTGGGAAGTTAGAAATCGCTTTAGAAACTGTAAGAGCTGCTAAAAGAGCAGGAGCAGACGCAATTAAACTACAAACTTATACTGCAGATACAATAACACTGGACTCGAAGAAAGAGTATTTCAAGATAAATCAAGGGACTCAATGGGATGGACAATATTTATATGATCTGTATAAAGACGCATTCTTGCCTTGGGAATGGCACAAACCTATTTTCGCATTAGCAAAAAAAGAGGGTTTAGTTTGCTTCTCCTCTCCTTTTGATTTTACAGCAGTAGATTTCTTAGTAAAATTAAATTGTCCGATATACAAAATTGCATCTTTTGAGATTACAGACATTCCACTAATTGAATATGTTGCGTCAAAAGGAAAGCCAATAATAATCTCAACGGGAATAGCTGAAATCCAAGATATAGAGTTGGCAATTTCAGCCTGTAAAAGTCAAGGAAATAATGACATTACAATTCTAAAATGTACTTCTGCTTATCCTTCCGATCCTGCAGATGCTAATTTAAAAACAATAGCTGATATTCAAAAAAGGTTTAATGTTAAAGTTGGACTTTCTGACCATACAATGGGAATTGAAGCGCCAATGATTGCTGTAGCTATGGGCGCACAAGTAATTGAAAAACATTTTATTTTGGATAAATCAATTGGAGGTGCTGATGCTCATTTTTCATTAGATGAAAAAGAATTTAAACAAATGATTAATGCAGTTAGATTAACTGAGAAAATGATGGGTAAAATAGATTATGAGATGACTGAAAAAAAGCAAAAGAGTCGTCAATTTTCCCGATCACTATTTATAACTAAAAATGTTAATATTGGCGAAACTATCTCTAAAGATAATGTTCGTTCTATACGTCCTGGTTTTGGATTACACCCTAAAGAATTACCTAGTATTATTGGTGAGAAATTTTCTCAAAACCAAGAAAAAGGGACCCCACTTAGTTGGGATATGATTCAATAACCCATGAAAGAAAAACTCTACAACCTTACCATCAGAGGTAGTGCTACAATAATAAAACTTGCCTTTACACTTTTCCTTGGAAGTTTTTTTACTGAAAGTGAATTTGGTTTGTATAGTCTAATTATTTCTTCAATCTATATTAGTTTAATTCTTATTGGATTTGATGTTTACCTTGATTGTAATAGAAAAATTATACAAAAAGAAGAGCCTAAGGAACAAGCGTTTATCTTAAACAATCAACTTGCTTCATATATTCCATTTTACTTTCTTTTTTCAATAGTTATTTTCTTTATCCCAGAAAGAATCATTCCGAAAGAATTCATTTTCTTATTTTTCTCAGTCTCAATAATTGAACATCTTAATTCTGAGATATTCAGACTATTATTAGCATTAAGAAAAACTGTTATTGCTAATCTACTTTTCTTTATTCGAAATGGTTTATGGCCATTAGTAATTCTTGTATTATATTATTTTAATTTTCAATTTAATATTTCAATATTACTATCCTATTGGTTATACGCAAGTATTTTAGCCTTAATAATAGGCTTGATTTTTTTAAGAAAAAAATATAAACTTGACTTAAGTCTTATTGATAAAAAAACAATAATTGCAAGTTACAAATACGCATTTATTTTCTTTATTGGAACTATTGCTTATAAAATAGTTGAATTTTCTGACAGGTACTTTATTGACTATTATCTTGATAAAGAAAGTGTTGGAGTTTATTCATTATACTCCCAATTTGGCAGTGTTTTAAATACCATTATTTTCACAATAGTAATTTCAATAGGATACCCTAAACTACTTAAAGCTATTTACTCAAATAATCTTAAAAAAATTATCAAAGAAAGAAATAATATGCTTATGGAAATAGTTATTATATCTATTCTAACTCTATTGGGAGGTTATCTCCTTTTAGACACCCTCTTAGTAATAATAGATAAACCTTTATACTTTAAGTTTAATTATCTTTTCTACTTAGTGATTATTTCAAATATTATATTTAACCTATCTTATGTTTATCACTTTATAATGATTGGTTATAAGAAAGATTTTAAAATAACAATTTTAACTCTAATAGGAGCTGCTATAAATATTATTTTGAATATTATTTTAATCCAAAAGTATGGAATTATTGGAGCTATATTTTCGAAAACTTTCGCTTTCCTTTTTATTTTAATATCTAAATACCTAGTGCAAGATAAATTAATTTCAGGAACTAGAACTAGTCTAAATCATCAAACTTAAACTCTAACTCTGTCTCTTGATTAGCAAAGAAACTATGTACTTTATTAAATAATGGCAATTTAGCATTTATATCCTTATCAACTACC
>MDSY01065847.1_pt1 | contig 11159 bp, 11 predicted proteins | sample 811131 | NCBI WGS metagenome assembly MDSY01 (sample SAMN05326643, study PRJNA326480) | marine metagenome | isolation source: seawater | place: Atlantic Ocean: South West | collected 2010
AGGAGGCGTATGAATTTGAGCGACTGGCTTATGAAGAATACCTAACACGCTATTACGCCAGAGACTATCAATCAACCCTTCTCGACATTGATGTGCTCAATAAGGAAAGGCCAGAAAACCCACTCCGGTGCAAATACAACCTGCTCCGCGCCCAATGTGTGGGTGGATTAACAAGCTATACGGGAGACAGAACACCTTACTTTGATGCACTTAAAGGAATTCTTCAGGAGTGCCCAGAAACAGAGGAGGCCGCGTTTGCATCTTCAATACTTAGACAGTTGGGGGTGGATCTGGGTTCGGTAGGAAAAAAACCAAACAAAGAAGAAGAAGAGGAGAAGATTAACCCCTTTGTATTTGACCCAAACAAAGAGCACTATTTTGCGATATTAATCCCCGTAGACAAAGGAAATGGGTCAGAGGCAAAGGCGCAAGCATCAGACTTTAACAACGCTTTCTTTGAATCAAGAAATCTTAGAATCACGAGCAACCTGTTAAGCAGAACCCACCAAATAGTTCTGGTTAAGTCGTTTGCAAACCTATCAAAATCAATGGACTACCACACAGTATTCACTGGAAACCGTGAGATGCTAATCGATTTAAATTCAAGAGGTTTAGATATGTTTGTGATAAGCAGCGTGAATTATATCGAACTTTTTAAAAACAAGGACATAGATGAGTATATAAATTTCTTCAACACTCACTACCTTTCGGAAAAACACAAACAAGAACCATGATCGGCTCATTAAAACGTTCCGCAGGAACACAAGCAACACATTCGGACAACGGAATTAACCGTATCGTAGAGGGGACGGTGATAGAAGGAACAATACAAAGCGACAGCAACCTCAGAATTGACGGTAAATTTAGCGGTGAATTAACAACCAAAGGACGCTTGGTAGTAGGGCCTAAGGGTGTCGTAAAAGGAGTGATCAATTGTTTGTGTTGCGATGTCGAAGGCATACTGGAGGGGGAGGTAACCGTTTTAGAACTTCTTGCAATGAAGTCGTCTGCGACCGTTCAAGGAGACCTATTCTATGGTCAGCTGTCGGTCGAGGCGGGCGCAAAAGCCCTTGGTACTTTCCGTATGGGGGTCCCTAAAAACAAGAAGAAGATTGAGGAAAAAGCGGCATCTAAAGCAGACGCAATGGCCTCATTAAAATCTTCAAGAATACCCTCAGAAGCAGACGTTGTCTCACACAAAAAGCAAACGGTTGGAGCCGGAACGTAATCACCAACAACCCAAGTCAAACCCTAGGTTAAAAGCCACCAAAACCGCTTTGCGATTTGCGGGCATTGGAACAACGCTCGCGTCAGCCATCGCTCTAGGCGCACTTGGAGGTAGGCAAATAGACAGCCACTTCCAGCTTGAGAAACCACTGGGCACGGCTGCGGGCGCTATACTAGGCTTGGCATTAGGGATGTGGTCAGTCCTCAGGAATATTCAGACAAAATAACCGCATGATTAGATTTGTTATTAAAACACTGCTTGTTTCTTTTTTGTGCGTGACGATAGGGAACATTCTTCCTCTTTTTTCTGACATGGCAAACCAACCCATTTGGCTTTTAACAATCGCTTTCTATGCCCTGCTTACAATTTTACTAAGAACCTGGGTTGCCAAATCACAACAAGGGTCTGCAATAAAATTTTCAACAGCGGTAATTGGAACAACGACCGCCAAAATGCTTCTCACCATTGTGATAATCACAACCTATCTCGTGTCTAAAATGCCAAGCCGAGAGCTTTTTGTGTTTGGGGTGTTTGGGGTGTTTGTTGCCTTTTCGGTCCTGTTTGTGATTGATGTCCAGCGGTTAATTAAAGGTGGATGAAAGAAAAGTTAGATTCTTCCACTTTTTACACACTTAATATTCGTACTTTTGCCTCGTTTTTTGAACAGATTTAGAGCATGATAACTGAGTTCGCCAAACGATTTGCAATTGCCACCCTCATAATATTAGGAGGGGTAAGTCTTGTTGTCGCTCAAACCGAGAGTCATGGCGAGGGTGATCACACCCACGACTCCCACGACTCCCACGACTCCCACGATGCGGGTCACAACTCACTAGACGATGGTGAACACGGTGACTTTGTTGCAAAAGACTTTATTATCCCTCACATCGCAGACGCGAATGAGATTCACTTTTTTGGTGATCACCACAACGGCTTCAGTCTTCCCCTTCCCATGATTTTTTACGTAGAAGGCAAAGGGTTTGATTTATTTATGAGCTCCGAATTTCACGGTTCGCATGAGACCTTGACAGCAACAGGCCCAAATACGGGTACGGTCTACATTAAGCATCCTGACACAGGAATCACATCGAAGGGCGGGGAGTCCTTTTACGACATATCTATTACTAAGTCCGTTTTCGGGATGATGTTTATTATGACCCTCTTAGTGATTATGCTAAGGTCTATGGCAAAAAGTTATTCAAAGCGCCCCGGCCAGGCTCCTAAAGGACTTACAAATGTACTTGAGCCATTGGTGCTGTTTGTTAGAAACGACATCGCAGTGCCAATTATCGGAAAACACAAGGCGGATAAATTCCTTCCCTTCTTACTTACAACCTTCTTCTTTATCGTTGCAAGTAACCTGTTGGGACTCATTCCTTTCATAGGCGGATTTAACATTACAGGCACAATCGGTGTTACTGTTGTGCTTGCGTTTGCCGTCTTCTTTATATCGACAGTGAATGGAAACAAAGCTTATTGGGGTCACTTGTTTTGGCCTCCCGGTGTGCCAAACCTTGTAAAGTTACTTGTCGTTCCAATTGAAGTATTTGGGATGTTCCTAAAACCCACGGTTCTTATGATTCGTTTGACAGCGAACATGACGGCAGGGCATATTATAATTTTGTCATTTGTCAGTTTGGTTTTTATTTTTAACCAAAACTATGGAGAGGTTGCTGGCTACGGCATGGGTGTATTCTCTACCTTATTTATGATCTTTATGTATTTCTTAGAGCTACTTGTAGCTTTCCTTCAAGCATACGTTTTCACACTTCTTGCGGCCATTTATTTTGCAGACGCAACCCAAGAGGCACACCATTGATAATAATAATAATTTAAAAAACAACCCATCATGGAATTGTTGACCATTCTTTTTGAAATTACTACTGGCCACGGACTCGCGGCTCTTGGAGCAGGAGTTGCTGCTATTGGCGCTGGAATCGGCGTTGGATTAATTGGTAAAGCGGCCTTGGAGTCAATGGCGCGTCAGCCAGAATCTTCAGACGACCTACGTGCCAATATGATTCTTGCAGCGGCCCTTGTTGAGGGTGTTGCGCTTTTCGGAATCATTATTTGTCTACTTGTAGTCTTAGGCTAGTCCAATGGGAACGTTGTTAACACCCGCTTTCGGTACAGTATTTTGGGCAACCTTGTCTTTTTTGTTAGCGCTCTTTATTTTAAGAAAGCTAGCATGGGGACCAATCCTAAAGGCGCTACAAGATCGCGAAGAAAACATACAAGAAGCCCTTCTCTCTGCCGACAAAGCACGCGAGGAAATGGCGAGCCTAAATTCGGACAATGACCGCTTGTTACAAGAAGCGAGAAGTACCCGAGACGCAATGCTGAAAGAATCTCGAGAGATGGCCAACAAGGTCGTCTCGGATGCGAGAGCAAAAGCCAAAGAAGAAGCTTCAAAAGAGGTTGAGCTCGCTCGCGAGGCAATCCAAATTGAACGAAAATCGGCCGTTGCTGAACTTAAAGCAGAAGTTGCGAAGTTGTCTATTGATATTGCTGAGCGCCTTCTTCGTGAAGAGCTTAAAGAATCGGGAAAACAAACGGCACTCGTTGAGAAGCTCATCGATGAATCGACACTGAACTAATAACATGGCTAGTAATCGCGTAGCATCCAGATACGCCAAGGCACTCCTTGGTTTTGCTTCCGAAAGGAATGAACTAGATCTAGTAGAGTCAGAACTCCGCACGATCTCTTCATTGATTGCTGAGTCTCGTGAATTCGAGCTTCTGCTTACTAGCCCCGTTGTAAAACCAAATAAAAAGAAAGACGTACTTAAGGCTATTTTTAAAGAAAGCCTGAGTGACCTCACATTTGGTTTTATTAATATTTTAGTAACGAAAGGCAGAGAATCGATTCTTCCTACAATTGTAGTAGAAGCGCTTTCTCAATTACGTCAAATAAAAAACATCCAGGCTGCGGAGGTGCGCTCTGCAACACCACTGGAATCGTCTTCTCGTGATAATATTTTGGCTGAAATAGCCAAGGTTCACGATGGAGTCATAGAACTAAAAGAAACGATTGATCCAGACCTCTTAGGAGGATTTATCCTAAGAATGGATGACAAACAGATCGACGCTTCATTAAAGCGACAGCTCAGCACGCTGCGCCGAAAACTATCAGAACACGATTACGAGCCTGAATTTTAGGCCTAAAAGAATCTCAAATGGCTGAAATCAACCCAGCAGAAGTATCATCAATTCTACGTGAGCAATTGGCAGGAGTTAAATCCGCAGCTGAACTAGAAGAAGTCGGTACAATCCTTCAAGTAGGTGACGGAATTGCCCGCATCTACGGTCTTAGTAATGTCCAATCAGGAGAGCTTGTAGAGTTCGAAAATGGCGTACGTGGTATTATCCTCAACCTCGAGGAAGATAACGTGGGTGCCGTTTTGCTTGAGCCATCAAAAGACCTTAAGGAAGGAAGTTCGGTAAAAAGAACAGGAAGAATTGCATCTATAAAAGCAGGCGAAGGCCTTCTAGGGCGTGTTGTTAATACGCTTGGAGAGCCAATTGACGGAAAAGGCCCTATCACTGGGGATCTTTACGAAATGCCAATTGAGCGCAAGGCGCCAGGTGTCATATTCAGGGAACCGGTTGCCGAACCTCTTCAAACAGGCATTAAGGCGATTGACTCAATGATTCCTATCGGACGAGGACAACGTGAGCTTATCATTGGTGACCGTCAAACAGGCAAATCATCTGTTGCGCTTGACACGATTATCAATCAAAAGGAGTTTTATGATGCTGGCGATCCAGTATTCTGTATTTATGTCGCGATCGGTCAAAAAGGATCAACGATTGCAGGAATCGTAAATATGCTCGAGGAGGCTGGAGCACTTGCTTACACCGTAATTGTTGCGGCTACGGCATCTGATCCATCGCCACTGCAGTTCTACGCGCCCTTTACAGGAGCGGCTGTGGGTGAGTTCTTCCGTGATACAGGTCGTGCGGCTCTCGTTGTATATGATGATCTTTCAAAGCAAGCGGTAGCATATCGTGAGGTGAGCCTTCTGCTTCGTAGACCTCCGGGTCGTGAGGCATACCCTGGGGATGTTTTCTACCTGCACTCACGTCTGCTTGAAAGAGCGGCTAAAGTGATTGCTGTAGACAGTATCGCTAGTGAAATGAACGACCTGCCAGAATCTTTAAAATCAATTGTAAAAGGAGGAGGTTCATTAACGGCTCTTCCTATTATCGAAACGCAAGCTGGTGACGTAAGTGCATATATTCCAACGAACGTAATTTCTATTACCGACGGGCAAATATTCCTTGAGTCAAACCTCTTCCTTTCGGGAATTCGACCAGCAATTAATGTTGGAATCTCAGTAAGCCGCGTAGGTGGTAATGCTCAGATAAAATCAATGAAGAAGGTCAGTGGTACACTTAAACTAGACCAAGCTCAATACCGTGAGTTAGAAGCGTTTGCTAAGTTTGGTTCTGACCTCGATGATGCAACAAAAGCGATTCTTGACAAGGGCGCAAGAAACGTTGAAATTCTGAAACAAGACCTTAACTCTCCACTGCCCGTAGAGGAGCAGGTGGCCATGGTTTACTGTGGTACCAAAGGGCTTCTAATGAATGTTCCGATTAATAAGGTAAAGCAGTTTGAGCAAGATTACTTAGACTATTTAAGAGCGAAACACTCAGATACGTTGAGCGCCTTGAAAAACGGAAAATACACGGATGCAGAAACGAGTGTTTTGGAGTCCGCTGCTGCTGAAATGACCGCTCAATACGCATAATCTAGACGACTATGGCTGGAGGATTAAAAGAAGTAAGAGAACGTATCGGTTCAGTTCAGAACACGATGCAAATCACATCTGCAATGAAGATGGTGTCTGCGGCAAAACTTCGCCGAGCTCAGAACGCGATCACACAGATGAGACCTTACGCAGAAAAAATCCAAGCGATACTTGCAAACGTTAGCGCATCCTTAGATTCTTCAGAAGGCATTTTCTCAAATAAAAGAGAGGTAAAAACCGCTTTGGTAATTGCCATTACTTCCAACAGAGGGCTTTGTGGCGGGTTTAACAACAACAGTATGAAGTTGGCACAAGCTGCAATCTCTAAATTTCGTTCAGAGGGTGCAAATGTTGTTGTATTGCCCTTGGGAAAGAAGGCACACGAGTCTTTCGTGAGGGCAGGAAATGACTTCGCGGAAGGGTTTGGGGACAGTTCATTAACCGTTTTCGACGCTCTAAATTTTGACAAAGCTTCAGAGATAGCCCAAACTGTCATGGACGGGTTTGTTTCAAAAAAGTGGGACGCTGTAGAGATTACCTATAGCCAGTTTAAAAACGCTGCGGTACAAATTCCTACCCAAGAAGCATACTTACCCCTGCTGCCTCTCACAACTCCAGAAGACAATAAAACGGTTGAAATAGATTATATTTTCGAGCCAAATCTTCAGGAAATAGTTCAAAACATATTGCCTAGTGCGCTTAAAACACAACTTTACAAAGCGCTTTTAGATAGCAACGCAGCCGAGCATGGCGCAAGAATGACAGCCATGCATTCTGCAACAGAAAACGCTGGTGACCTTCTTCAAGACCTTAAAATCACTTACAACAAAGCGCGTCAAACCTCTATTACAACAGAGATACTTGAAATTGTTGCAGGATCAGAAGCACTGGGAGCTTAAAAAATTCGAATAATCTTAATTTTTTATTCTTTGGCCCGGTTTTAGTTATTAGATTACCAATATGGGCTTAAGATTTAGAATTTTCATAGGAATGTTGGCGGTTGTTTTGGTTGCTCTAGTAGCTACTGCAGTTGTTGCTTTCGACTACTCCCAAAAACAAGAGTTGGCTTACAATAGCCAGAGACTGTTAAGAAAAGAGGCTGCTTTAAGCAGAAGCTTAGACTATGTTCTTACAAGGCAAGGGGGAAGCCTTTCGTCGGATAGTATTTCCATCGTTTTTACAGATCATATCTGTGAGTTGGCTGACGTCCATAGGCTTACGTTCAGTTTATATAGACCAGATGGTGTTTTGGTGACCACCTCAGCCTCGTTTGAAAACGAGGACCTTCAGCCTGAATTAGCGTTAGATCAAGACCTGCTTAATAATCTTAAACTGAAAGGCGACCGTGTTGTAGTCTCGGAAACGCTTGGCCCAAACGAAATAACACGTGTCCATTGGGTGGTGACCGCCGATGATGGAGCCCCCTTATTAATTGCGACCGCGAGATATAACCCGAGACCATTAACCCAAGGTGGCATCAAGCCCTTTTTAAACCGTTTAGCGCCAGTTTATTTGTTTCTATTTCTAGGCGCGATGCTTATCGCATATCTCATCGTTCAATCAATCCTAAGGCCACTTTATAAGCTCAGGTTAGAGATGGCAACTGTGGACCCCCTCGGTAACGCAAACACTTTAGAACATAAATGGAACGACGAGGTTGGTGAGTTGGTAGACCAATACAATGAACTGCTTTCTAAGCTTAGGGAGAGCCTTATTAGAAGAGCAAAAGACGAACGAGAAGGAGCTTGGAGAGAAATGGCGCAACAAGTTGCACACGAGATAAAAAACCCACTCACACCCCTTAAGTTAGGAATTCAACAACTGGAGCGCGCATGGAACGACAAGGCTGAGGACTTTCCAGAAAGACTAAAAAGGTTTTCTTCAACAGCAATATCTCAAATAGATGTTCTTGCTACTATTGCCGAAGACTTTGCGCTTCTTGCGGTGGTTCGTGAAGCTGAAATAATATCAGTTGATCTAAGCGATGTCGTTAATAAAGCGGCTCACTTATATGGGGATGAGAGTGTTATTGTAGAGACTAAATCACACAACATATTCGTTGAGGGTGATGCTAGCCGACTTATGCGCGCATTTAACAATCTTATTGCCAATGCACTTGATTCGATGTACGATGCGGAATCAAAAGAGCCTATTAAAATCGAGATTTTAGAAGAGGGAGATTTTGCCTTTATAAAAGTGACAGATACCGGCATAGGGATTCCGCCTGAGAAACTAGACCGCATCTTTGAACCCCGCTTTACCACCAAAACTCATGGGTTAGGTCTAGGTCTTGCCATGGTTAAAAGCATCGTAGAGCAATCACATGGCGAGGTGTCAGTTGTGTCGAAAGATGGCAAGGGCGCCACCTTTACCATTAAGCTTCTAAAAGCCCGTAAATAACAGGTCGACTTGGCGAAGCGTCAAGGTCAAAAGGCGCCACCTGAAGACTCAATGCATATAAGCCATCAGGAGCGCTGTCTGGAACGAAAACGAACTCTGTGATTGTTGCAGAACTACGCGGCGAGCTACCCACCCCAAAAAAGGCTCTGTGGCTTTCTAAAGCCCCTCCATCAACCTCCTTATCGACAGACGGAAGGTCCAACAAAAGATGTTTCACGCCCCTGTCAACCAAACCAAGTGTAAAATCCACATCCAAGTAAGGGGGATTCGAATTTGCCCAGTCTTTTGATTTCTTTTCAGCGTCGTTTGGGAGTGTGCGGATAATCAAGGATGCCGGCAAAGGCTCTGTAGCGTCTACCCCTCCAGGAAGCTGAGACCGGGTAATCACAAAGTCATCGCCCTTCTGTTCGGGGGAAATTGAAACGAGCAAGCAAGGCATCAACAAGGGCATTGAAATGTCATTTACAGACTCCGCTTCTTTTGTGATGTGACCAAGGCACTCAGTATGTGTACCATGACCGTGGGGATTGAAGCTTACGTTTGTAAAATTCACAGCTCCACCTAGCGCCACACTGCCCACAAAACCATCTTCTTTCACGGGCTCAAAATGTGGTCGTCCCACATACCACGCCGCAGGACCTTCCCCTTTGCGAGGGTCTCGAAGTGGGAGACTAAGGTCAATAGGAGACGAAAGGTCAACTGTTTTAGAGGACCCGTTCCAATGTAAGGCAATGTTCATTTTAGAAAAATCCATAAAGTAAAGAAACAAAAAAGGCGCCCCGTGAGGGACGCCTTTCAGTAATATTATTAATTCCGTTGCGTATTAGTCAAAAAGGAATCCGACACGGATCGCGCCGTTAAAGACGTTTCCGAGAGATGTGTTAGACACTTGGTTAGGGGCTGTGTACCCTTGCTCGTAGTAATCATAGAAAATATCTCCATCAAGAACATTGAAAGGAAGCTCGCCTACAAAGCTGTCAGCAATTGCAGCTCCTGCTGTTGTAGGGTCAAAAGCACCATTGAATTGAATGTTGAATGCTGTTAAGTCACTTGTTTCAATAGTGTGGTTGCCGAAAGATGTCATCCCGAAACCTAATCCAGCCTCAAATCCAACATATATCGCATCTGAGAAGTAGTAATCAGCTCCAAAGAGTAAGTTTAAACCCAGTGAGCTATACGCCTGCTTGTTTGTTAAATCCCAAGTCACGTAAACATCAGGTTGCCCGACGTTGTCAAGATCATTTGGTCCCCAAGACTCAATCATATCAGTACGACTGCCCATCATGTAGTAAGCCTCGATGCCGAAATAAGGACTGAGGTTGTCAGTACCATCGAAATGAATCTCGTATCCAGGTGCAATACCAATCAGAGTGTTTGATGTCTCCATATTTAACTGTGGACTTACAGGATCATCAAGCTGCTCACCTTCTTGGAAGTAAGCGTACGTTCCAGAGTTAGAACCAACAGTTAACGAGACACGAAAAGCCTTGTCATCATCAAGGAAATTACGATACTTGATGGTCGTGCCGTCAACAGGGCTATTGCCAAAAGGAGTAAGGTTTACCTCTACGTTGTGCTCTCCGCCCAACTGCTTTTGCGCCTGTGCGCTTGTGAATACTAGCGAGAAAATCGCCAGAGTGAACATTAGTTTTTTCATACCCTAAATATATTTATTTTCAGTTTTCAAAGTGCAATAACGGGAATACTGAGCAGAATCAAGCAAATATGTAGATATTAACACTCACTATTTGAGTGTTAACAACCTCAATAAAGAGCCATAACTACTGATAATCAGTCATATATAAATCTATTCGACTGTAACACTTTTTGCTAAATTTCTCGGCTGATCTACATCACATCCTCTTAAAACAGCAATCCGATAGCTCAAAAGCTGCAAAGGGACCACACTTAGCAACGGCGCAAGCGAATCTACACATCTTGGTATTTCGATGACGTGGTCAGCCAGATTCGCCGCCTCTGTGTCACCCTCTGTAACAATTGCAATCAACTTACCGCCCCGAGCCTTAACTTCTTGAATATTGCTTACGACCTTTTCATATACATCATCCTTGGTCGCGATAAATATGACAGGCATGTCATCGTCAATCAACGCGATAGGGCCGTGCTTCATTTCGGCCGCAGGATAACCTTCAGCGTGTATATAGCTGATTTCTTTAAGCTTTAATGCGCCTTCAAGAGCTACGGGGAATTGATATCCTCGGCCCAAATAAAGCGCGTTTTCTGCGTTTTCAAATTTTGAGGCGATTGTATCAATGTAATCCGCTTGTTTCAGAACACCCTCAACCAATTCGGGTATTCCGTTTAGCTCGGTAAGCAGTCTTAAAAAACGTTCGCGAGGAAGGCAACCTTTCTTAAATCCAACATGCAGTGCAATCATTGAAAGAACTGCGATCTGTGAAGTAAACGCCTTCGTAGAAGCTACCCCAATTTCTGGTCCAGCGTGCGTATACGCTCCACTTTCAGCTTCTCGCGCGATACTTGAGCCCACAACATTGCAAACACCGAAAACATGAGCACCTGCTTCCTTTGCCGTTTTAATGGCAGCTAACGTGTCAGCAGTCTCTCCGCTTTGTGAAATAGCGATGACCACATCGTCCGGATGAATAATGGGGTTTCTATAACGGAATTCAGAAGCATACTCTACCTCTACTGGAATTCGGGTGAACTCCTCCAGTAAATATTCTGCAACCAAACCGGCATGCCAACTTGTTCCGCAACCTAAAATGAGAATCCGTGAGGCATTTTGCCACCTGTCC
>MDSY01136591.1_pt1 | contig 11157 bp, 16 predicted proteins | sample 811131 | NCBI WGS metagenome assembly MDSY01 (sample SAMN05326643, study PRJNA326480) | marine metagenome | isolation source: seawater | place: Atlantic Ocean: South West | collected 2010
ATACGAAACGTCATATGAAGCACATGAAGAAAATGATGCACAAAGGTTATTCATTCAAAAAAGCTCATAGGTCAGCTATGCGTAAAGTAGGAAAGTAATGTTTTTTTCAATAAGAAAAACATTATAAATTAATTATATTTCTATTTACTGCTTAATAAAAATAAATTCAACATCCATAGCAATCAATTTACTCTTTTTAGAGATATTATTTTTTTTTATTAATTTTAGTGGCTGAAATAATTTTTCTATCTCTTCAATATCTTTTATTTCAACTTCTGTATATTTATCTCCTTTACGAGTCTGCACATGTAATATAAAAATACCCCCTTTTTTTAATGTTCGAAATATTTCAGATGAGAATTTTTCAGGATATAAACTATGATCAAATATGTTAGTAAACTCTAAATCAAAAGTTTCATTCTCAAAATCCAAACTATGGATATCTCCTTTTACTGTATATGGTTTGAACTCATGTAAATCAATACCAATCACTTCTTTAACACCTAGATTTTGGAATGCCACAACTTCCTGACCTGTTCTTGAACCTAAACATAAACCACTTTTTTTGTCATTTATAAGTTCAATATTTGATTTAAATAAATCAGTAAAAATATCAATCTTTAATTGCCATTCAGGTCCTAACCATTTTTTTTGTCTCATTTTATCATTTGTCTTCTCTAATTGATAATTTACATACTCTTCATAATTTTTGTATTCATGAGTTTTCTTCATGTATTTATAATATAACAATTCTATATTTTTTTTTTAGATTTAACTAACTAAATTATTTTATTTCTTTTAATTTTTAAAGTGTCAAAAATAAAAAATTTATATATAACTTATCCAGTTGCTTTTGTCATATTTTGTATACAATCCACATGATACAAACATTCCCCATAAAGGATAATATACTTGAGAACCTTTATGAAAATATCCTGCTACTATAGAATATGTGCTTTTTGATAATACTAATATATTAGAATTCATCAATAACCATAAATCATAGTCTGCATCCTTATTTGAGTGTGTTACGATTTTATATTTTTTTATTATATTTTGAATACTATTATTAGGTTTGCCACTATAAATAATATGAATTTCTTTATTTGGATGGTCAGTGTTAAATTTTTTAATAAGTTTTTCTAATTTAATTTTATCTATGCACGCTTGGTCATCTCTACCCTTGGACATCATAGTTTTTCTATTATAGGCATTAAAAGTATTTGTTTCAATTAGTTCTTTTATATAATTTGCAGTTCCAGAACCATCATAATCATTTAAATTCACCCTATCATCGCACCTTAGGTGTATTGCAATAATATTATTACTATTTTCCCATGGTAATCTATAATTTCTTTCAATTGCTATATTTTCTATTATTTTCATAAAATCGTCTTTATAATTTTCTTTAAAATATGATATTAAATCTTGTTTTATTTTTATTACTGTATATGCCGGATGTCCTCTAATTCCGTGACTTAATGTTATGTATTCATTTTTTGTTTCATTATTTATATTTAATTTACCTAATTTTAAAAACGGTATGGTAAACATACTGCTTGGAAAATGAATAGATGAATTATATAAAATTTCTGCATTTAAACTTTTACCATATATAAAATCTGCAATTTTTACAAAAAAATTAGACCCTAATCTATCTTTTCTATCTGTAAGAAGAATAGACATTTATATATTTAATTTATATTATTTCTTTCATATTAACTATTTACTTTTGTAATAACTCTAAAAAAATTAGGAAGAAGTCATAAGACATAATAACATGGTAATGTAGTTGATTGGTTCATGGTGATATGGTTTTCCTTCTTTGCCTATTAATATACCATTATTTATATTTAATGTACATAATTTAAAAAATGGAATGGTTACCATACTTATTTTGTAATCAAAATAGTTTCCTAATTGGTCAATTCTATCTTTAAGAATAATCATCATTATATTATTATTATAATAAATATTATATAATAATAATTATTATAGATATATATATGAAACCAGCTTTTACAAAAGAAGATATAATATTATTCTCAAAGTATTTAAAAAATAGTTCTGTATATTTTTAGTACGGTTCTGGTGGCTCCACCTTTTTAGCCTATCAACAAAAAAATATTAACAAGATTATTTCTGTTGAGAGTTGTCAATATTGGATTAATACTATTTTAAAAAACTTAAAAACAGATATAAATGATTCAAGAATAAACTTTAATTTTATTTCATTTACTTCAAATGTTGCTAATTTAGGATTGCCCGTATTTAAAAACAATTCACAAGTTGAAATCTTAAAAAATGATAATAATTTAGGTCCAAATCAAATTGTCGATACTATTTTAATAAATGGACAAATATTAAGTTCAAATATGGATTCGAAGAAAAATATTTGGTATAATATTAAACTAGAAAATGACATTATATTATCTAAGGTTCATCCAAAAATTGTTATTCCAAAAGATAATACTATTTTAAAAAAATACATTGATTACTCAGGCGTTATTAATCTATATAAAGATGATAATATTGACTTAATCTTAATTGATGGAAGATGTAGAGTTTCGTGTGCTTTAATGTGTCATAAGATTATTAGTGATGAGTGCATTGTACTTATAGATGATTTTAAAAATAGAAAATGTTATCCCATAATTTTTAAATACTATGATGTGCTTGAGGAGGGAGAGAGAATGGTGGCTTTTAAAAAGAAAAAAAATATTGATGTATCAAATAATGATATAGAGATTTATATAAAAGATATTAGATAAATGAAAAATAATATTGATTTAAAAGAGTTTTTGGATAATAAAAGTGTTGTAATTATTGGTCCAGCATCTTGTGTTTTAAAAAATAAGAACGGGAGTTTTATTGATTCTTTTGATGTGGTTGTTCGTGTAAATCGAGGAGTAGAACCAACCGATACATATCCAGAATATATTGGGCAAAGATGTGATTTATTATATAATTGTCTATATGAACATCCAGATAATGGAGGAATTATTGATTTAAAATATTTTTCAAAAAAAGGTGTAAAGTCTATTATTTATCACCCAAAGGTTTCTTTCCAAGGGGTAGCGACTAATAGTCCTCCTGACGGGATGGCAAAAGGGGCACTTAATAAAATACAAAACTCTAAATATAGTTCTCATATGATTGACTATCAATTTTATAATAGTATTAGTAAGCAGACGAAATGTCGTCCTAATACTGGATATATTGCCATACATCATTTACTTTCCTATAACATTAAAACCCTATTTATTACTGGATATACCTTCTACATGGATAAGTTTATGTCTGGATACAAAGATCATGTTGATAAAGATGAATTTAACGATAAGTGTTTCCATTCCAAAAGGCATAATCAGAAAAATCTATTTAACCATTTAAAAGAATGTCGACAAAAAGATTCTCGAATTCAATGTGACAAATATTTAAGTAGAATTTTAGAATTAGAGAACTTAGATAAGAGTAAATCATCTGACATTTTTAAGGATTAAATTGTTAATATTTACTCTAAATATACAAATATAAAGAGAATGACTATTTATATTTTTGTATTAGCTGGAGGATTAAAATCCCCTGACTCGGTAAATGATTTTGTTTGTAAAAGATTAGATATAACATTTCAATTATATCAAAAGCATCAACATGAAGGTTGTAAAATAATATGTTCTGGTGGAGGAACCTATCATAAAGCTACAATTGTTGACAGTAATAGGATAATTGTGTATGAATCAAATATTTGTGCTAAATATTTAATTGAAAAAGGTGTAAAAGAAGAAGATATTTTCAGAGAGTGGTCCTCCTATGATACTATAGCCAATGGATACTTTTCTTATCTTCAATTTATTTTTCCTTTAAAAATTAAAAAATATTATTTGGTAACCTCTGAATTTCATATGCCAAGAAGCAAAAAACTATTTATCTATTTTGATAACATTTTTAAGACTAATTGTGAGATTACATTTATTAAATCTGTGAATTATAATATTGATGAAAATACGCTTAAAATAAGACAATCTAGAGAAGAGGAAACTTTAGAATATTATAAAACTAATTTATTTAGGAAAATAAATAATTTAAATGAATTTTCAATCTGGTTTTATACTCAACATGACAATTATAAATCCATACCTAAATACTCCTCCGATATTAAAAATATAGATACCTATTAGATTTCAAATGATAAAATACTTTCTCATAATTATTTTTCTTCTTCATTATGTTCAAGTAAAAATTTAATAGCTCTATTACTAGCCTCAAGGACAGCCTCGACTGTATTGGATGAATTATGAGAACCATAAATATTTTGTTCAAATTGAAGTAAAGGATTATCTGTGTTCAAAGGCTCGGTTTCAAAAACATCCAAACCTACTGATTCAATGTAACCGGTGGTTAATAATTCTACAACATCACACTCTTTAAGAACACCTCCTCTAGAAACATTTATTATAATTACTTTTGAAGCAGCTTTTAAAATCAAATCTTTATTTATTAAATGGTAAGTATTTTCATTTAGAGAACAACAAGCTATAATAAAATTAGCATCTTTTACCGAAAAATCAATGTTTTGACTGATATGAATTAATGGATTATCTTGAAAGATAGAATCAACTGGTTGTTGTTCTCTTTGGGAATAAATAATATTATTTGATAGAAAAAATCCTGGATCAAAAATATGCAGATTAAGATTAAAAGATAATAGCTTTCTAGCGATAGCTTGACCAATATTCCCAAAACCGATTAAACATACTTTTTTATTAGATAATGACATACCGGACGGCTTATACCAAATCCCTTGTCTAACTTTTTGGTTAATTATATGGGTCTTTCTTGATAAAGTAAGTAAATAATTGACAGCTATATCTGATACCTCTTCATTAAATACGCCTGGTGTATTAAAAATCTTAATTCCATATTTTTTACAGGCTGAGTAATCTATATTATCGGTTCCAATACCCCATTTAACTACTATTTTTAGCTTATGTTGATAGCCTTTCTTTAAAACATTATCAGAAACAGGATCATCTCCGGCTATCCATCCATCAAAACGGTCGATAATATCTATTAATTCAGCTTCACTCATGAGAGCAGTGAACTCTGGAATATGATAAATAATATTATTTTTTTTAAAGGTATTGTCAAAAGACTTTATTTGGCATATCATTGGAGGACATGTAATTAGGATATTCATATTAATATGTATAATAAATATGAATTCTTTAGTTAGTTATTAAATTAAATTAAAAATATTAATATTTTTATATATGAAAAATGATGATTTAAAAAAATATAAAAATGTTCATAAGGGAAAAAGAGTTTTTCTTATTGGGAATGGACCAAGTTTAGCCAAGACTAATTTAGATTTAATAAAGGATGAATATTCAATTGCAATGTGTCGTATTTCCTTAATCTATCCAAAGACAACATGGAGACCTTCTTACTTTGTTTTTGCATCTTCCAATTGTCAAGATAAAAGATGGGGGAATGAATGGACATCCTCTGTTTTGAATTCAGTTAAAGAAGAAAAAACAACATCGTTTATTTGGGAAAAATATCATAAACATTTTGATAAGAATAATAAGTATACTAATATTACTTGGATTAAAAATATAACCGAAAAAAAACCGAATTCAAATGGTGATTATGACTTAAGTTGGTGGCCTGAGAATATTGAAGAACGGATGGACAAGTCGGGAACCAGTATGAATCTGGCTCTTCAATTAGCGAATTATATGGGATTTTCTGAAATTATATTTTTAGGAGTGGACCTTGGATATAGTGTTCAAAAAACATTAAACGATGATCCAAATCATTTTTTGGGTTCTTACAATGCTGAAATAGTTCCAGAAAAGGTAAATAAAATTAATAACCAAATGGCTAATGTTCACCGGTTGGCTCGAATGAAAATCCCTCCAGAAATAAAAATGTATAATGCTACTATTACTACCCAATTAGACGTGTATCCAAAAATTTGTTTTGAGAGCTTGATGAAAAATAAAAAGGTATAAAATTTATATATATATATTATTTAATAGATGAATATATTAATATGTGGTATGCCTCGTTCGGGTTCATCAATGTTATGGGGATTAATTAATATAATTTTAAAATTAAAGTATAAAAAAGATAATGTTATTATGGATCTTATATTCAATTATAATCATTTACCATTAGATAATAAACATTATGTTCTAAAAATACACGAATGTAATAATGATTCCGATAAAAAATCAATGAGAATTGAAGAATTAAGAAACTGGGCAGATTTAATTATAATAACAAGAAGAGATATTCGAACATGTTATAGCTCCCTAATAAAGAAAAAAAAAAGGTCTAATAAGGATTATTTTAAATACTATGATGACAAATCTAAACAAATTAAAACTATTAAATTTAAAAATAATACAAAAGAAATTTGTAATTTTATCATTTATAATTGTTTTAAGAAATGGGAAGAGAAAACAAAGATTGACTATTGTTTTGTATATGAGAACTACATTAAAAATATAAATCAAGAAATAAATAATCTAAAAAAAATATTGAATGCAAATAATATCAATAATGAAGAAATTATTAATAATTTTAATAATTTAAAAAATAAATGGATAAACAATAAAAATCATGTTACATCACAAAATCCTAGTGATTATTCCTTTCTTGATAATGAGACATTAAAAATTTTAGATCAAAATTTCAATGATTTTTTTCATTTTTAAAACCTGAATTAACTAATATTTTTTTTTTATTTTTATAAGTTAATACTTCAATTATAATGTTATTAGAATCTTTAAATTCACATTGAAAACCATTTTCTTTTATGGAATCTAATATATTTTTTGTTTTTTGTATTTGATTATAAATATAGTTATCATCTTTTTCACCAAACATTCCTACTCTTTTAAATAGTGCCAGAGGTATAGGTTTATCATGGCACCAAGGTTCAAATATTGTTTCTGGTGGTAAATGTCTAAGTGTTTTTGATTTGATCTGATAAATGTCTTCCAGGGATTGAGGTTTAAATGTTTTATAATATTTATACCACGATGTTTGTTTCCAGTCATTTAAGTCAAAATCTATTAGTTCTCTAGTCATTCTTGTAAAAATATCATCATTGTATAACAAGTTAATCTCATAATTCACTATATCTTTTAAATTAATATCCATAATATAAGTATAGTAAAAATTTAATAAAATTATTTATTAATTATAATAGTTAATATTTCTAAAAATTTTTAATTTTAAATCAATAGTATTTATTTTAATAGAATTAATCATAAAATTATATGCTATAATTGTTTCGGACTTCCCTATCTTAACGGCTTTACCAAATTTTTTTTGGTATTTTTTTAAGTTAGTTAAGATATTAAATAATATATATATTGATTGACAATTTCCATAATAGAAAGGATCATGAATTCTATAAATTCCATTCCCTTTTTTTTTTTAAAAGTTAAATTCATAAAAAATTACTACTATTTTGTTTTTTTTCCCATGAATCCCAATGTTTTTGTGTATAATCTTTTGGTATCCAATATCCTTTTTCTTTTAAGTTTTCAATATCTTTTTCAAAATATGGATATAACATAAACATGCTATATTTTTTAGGCTTAGGAGGATTAGTAGTTAATTCTTCATTCCAATTTTTTATCCATCCATCTTTAGAAACATTCAGTTTATGAGTATTAGACCATTTATGTTCAAAATATTTATAACCATAATCATTGATTACACCACCTCTACAACCTTCCCATATAATTTCATTTTCTTTATTATCTGGTCTTCTAATCAATTCACTATTTATATTTCTTCCATCAGGAATATCTAATTTTAAATAATCATTATTAGGATTCCATATTCTTTTGTGCATTTTATCATTTATTAAACATTTATTTTTCATAAAATATAAAACTCGTAAATAATAATCTGCTTCGTGATGTGGATTTTGATAATTCTCATCCCATAATCCAACTTTTTTAATAGTATTAATATTATAAGAAACAATATTATCACCAAATTCTCCAGCAATAAAATCATATTTTTCATGCATCTTCAAAAGATGAGAACACCAATTTTTATGTAAAACACAATCATTTTGAAGGGTGACAATATATTCAGCATCTGGATTTCTTATACTTTTAAATCCTAAAACTAAGGCTTGATTCCAATTTTGTCCTAAATTTCCACCAGACCAATCAGGACGGCACATATTATGATAAACTTTTACTTTATCTTTATATTTATCATTTAATTGAAAGTTGGTATGATTATTGATAATATTAACTTCTGTATTTTTGATATCTTTAAAATCTGAAGAATATATATTTTCTAATAGTTCATTTAAAACATCTGTGCGTTTGTAAGTGCATATAAATATTTTTATTTTTTTCATATATATATATATATTATGGATAATATAAATTTAATAAAATATAATGGAGATTTAAAATATTTTAAAGAAGGATTAGATGTTAATAATAATAATTGTATTTTATTATTTGAGTTGGTTAATTCTTATAATAAATTGATAAAAAATAATAATATTATAAAAATAAGTAGTAAAAATATAGTTTTTGAATATTTTTTATCATTAGAAAATAATATTGATACTTTATATTTTCCTATATTTATTTGTTTAAATACAAATGTAGAGAATGTTTATATTATAAAGACTTATAAATTAAAACAATCTATTCCATTAATATATAAATTAAAAAAAAAAAAAAATGATAATAATAATAGTTTATGCAAAATGTATAAGATTAATGTAAAAGATTTTGATCCACATTCAATAGATACATATATACATGCTAATTCATTAAAAAATAACCATAATATATTAAATGAAAGTTATAATAAAATATTTAAGGGTTATATACCAAAAAATATTATTTCTTTTAATTTTGGAAATGACATAAGATTTATTCAAGAAAATTATTTTATTTATCCTAATTTAAGCAATTATATAATATATAAGGCAATAAGTCCACATAAGAGTAATTATATATGGTCAAAAGTTAAAAAATGGCATGAAAAAAAAAATTATATAATTTATCCAGCTACTATAACAGAGCATAACGATAAAAACCAAATAAAATTTGCTCAATTAATTGATAGTAAAATAATTGAAGATTATACAATAATATTTACTGGTAATCAAAGTAAATCAGGATATAATAAAAAAGAAGAATTAAGATTAATAAAAATTTTGAATAAAAAAAATATAAAATATAAGGTGCTTAAATGTAATGATGCTTATGATTTTTTTGATATATTAGTAAGTTGTAAATTTCTAATATTTTATGGTGTTAATCCAGTAGATAGAGTAAGATCATTAACAGAGGGTCTTTATGCTAATTTACCATTTATAATTAATGATAAGGTTACTACTTTACCAAAAAGTTATTTTAATTATGGTTATAATGTAAAAAATAATGATAAAAATGATTTAAATTTTAAAATAAAAAATTTAATAAATAAAGATTGGGGTTTAGAACCTTATTTATTTACAAAAGAAAAATTTCAAATTGATAATATTTCTAAAGATATAATAAAAGAAATTAATAAAATAGTAAAATAAAATATTTATATTATATATAAATGTATAAAAAAGTTTTTAATAATAAAATATATTTAACTTGTTTTGCAGATGGAAAAATTTATGAAGATACACAAACAAAATTTAAAGAAACCTACAAAGGTGCTGGTATTGATGAAATCATTTTTTGGAATAAAAAACAAATTCAAAGTACAGAATTTTATGAAAAAAATAAAAAAATATTAGATATAAAAAAAGGTGCTGGATTATGGATTTGGAAACCTTATATTATATTAGATTTAATGAATAAAATAGATAATGATGATTTCATTATATATTGTGATTGTTCTTCACAATACCCATTAGGTTTTGAATATAATGTAATACCATTATTAAATTATTTACATAAAAATAAATTATTTCATCCGGGAACTCATTTATTTACAAATAAATATATATTAAAATATTGGTCTCATAATGAAACATTTAAAATAATGAATCTTGATAGAGAAAAATATGGAAATAAAAATATGTGTCAAACATCTCCAAGCATATGGAGGAAGAATGATTTGTGTAAGAAGTTTTTAAATGAATGGTTACATTATTGTAGTAATTACGATTGTATAAAATATATAGTAAATATGAAAAATATAAAAGATGAATCATTTTTAATAAGATCACAATGTGATCAATCAATATTAAGTTTATTAATACACAAATATAAATTAAAAGTTTTTTCTCCTAGAGGACCTTTTCCAAATAATATAGTTACAGATGAAAAAAAGAAGGATAAAAAAAATGGAATTTATGTTTATGTAAGATTTTTAAAAAATCATAATTATATATTTAAACTGGCTTGTGAAAATAAAGAATTAAATTTTATACAACTCTAATATAAGTTTTAGAAAAAAAAATATGTTAATAAACTATATATGAATAATACAGCTTTTGGTACAGGATTTGGAAAACCTTATCGGTTTGATAATGATGTTATGTATAATGTATTAAATAATTATTTTAATAATAATAATGGTTATTATTTGGATACAGCTGATAGATATGATAATTTAAAAATTATAGGAGATTGTTTGAAAAATTAAAATTAAAACGAGAATCTATTTATATAATTGGTAAAATTTATCCAATTTATCTAGATGGAGAAAACAAATATTTTCATAAAAATAAAGAATCTTTTATAAATAGAGTTAATGAAATGTTATTTAAACTTGGGATAAATTTTTTTGATGATTTAACAATTCATTGTAAAAATTTAAAAAATATAAAAAAAGAAATTACAGATAGAGATTCAATTAATACTTTTAGTGTTATGATTGATTTAAAAAAAAAAAACTAATTAAAAATATTGGCGTTAGTAATTATACGATAGATGATATAGAAAACTTGTATAATAAATTTAAAATTTATCCAGACAGTGTTCAAATTCATTTAACCCGTTTTACATTTGTAATGTCCAGAAATAAAATCTATGTATACTTATATATGAGTATTGCAAACATCGGAGGTTCAAATAGCGTTCTTAAACATTCATACACAAATAAACTTAAACAAAATGATTATAATATAAAAAATTATGGTATAGGTGCTACAAACAG
>MDSY01104453.1_pt1 | contig 11155 bp, 11 predicted proteins | sample 811131 | NCBI WGS metagenome assembly MDSY01 (sample SAMN05326643, study PRJNA326480) | marine metagenome | isolation source: seawater | place: Atlantic Ocean: South West | collected 2010
ACACCAACTGCTAAGTTAAGAAGTAAAACCAAAATTATGGATCAAGGAACCGAACCTCCAATTTGGGGATTCGATGGATCAAGTACCGAACAAGCAACAGGAGACCAATCTGATTGTGTTTTAAAACCTGTATCGCAATTTCCAGACCCTATCAGGGGTGGAGACAATATACTTGTAATGTGCGAAGTATTGAATGTAGATATGACACCTCATGCTTCAAATACAAGAGCAGCATGTGTTTCCTCTGCTGAGAATTTTTCTGAGTTTGAACCTATGTTTGGTTTGGAACAGGAATATACATTTTATGAACAATCTTATGATTCATTAAAATATGGTCAGCCACTTGGTTTTCCACCATCAGGATACCCTGCGCCACAGGGAGGATACTATTGCGGAGTTGGTGCAGACGAGGTATATGGCCGTTCAATTTCTGAAGACCATGCTACAGCTTGCATGGAAGCAGGACTGAACATTTCTGGTACAAATGCTGAAGTTATGCCAGGTCAATGGGAGTTTCAAATTGGACCTGTTGGTGCACCAGATATTGGTGACCAAATATGGATAGCGAGATGGCTTCTGTATAGAATTGCTGAAGATTATAATATTTCTGCAACTCTTACACCAAAACCAGTAAAAGGTGACTGGAATGGAGCAGGCATGCATACAAACTTTTCTACAAAACAAATGCGTGAAGATGGTGGATACGATGCCATAGTAGCTGGATGTGAAGCGCTTGGAAAAAATGCTGAATTTCACGTTCAAAACTATGGTGCAGGAATAGAAGATCGTCTTACAGGAGATCACGAAACACAAAGATTTGATACATTCTCTTATGGTGTTAGTGATAGAGGTGCATCAATAAGGATACCTTGGCAAGTAGAGGTTGATAAAAAAGGTTATTTGGAAGATAGAAGACCTAACGCAAATGCAGATCCTTACGTCATTGCTACTGTAATGATTGACACTATTTGTTCTGCAGCTTCTGGTTAGCCTGAAGTATTGATAGCTACTATTTCTTCAATTTTTTGTTGAAAAAGATTTATATTATTGTTGAAGGAATCTAAAGCTGCGGCTCTTCTTTCACCAGTATCTGATGAAGTAAGTCCTTCTAACAGCTCTTCAGTATCTTCATATATTAATTGAGCAAGAGATTTCAATTCTTCATGACTTTTTATCAATCCAGCAAAGTTATTTGGAGGGCCTGGCTCGTTCACTGTTAATACAAATTGTTGAGCATCTTCAATAAAGTTTGCAAATTCATCCTTTGCTTCTTGGTACGTTACACTTTCATTATCCCAATTGTCATTGGCTTCAAGAACTTTTGATGCCAAGTCAATGGATTGAATTTTTTCTGAAGAAATTTCTTCTAAATAGGATATTACTTCACCAGGTAATGTTGTAGTAGTTGTAGTAGTCGACTCTTCTGTTGTTGTCTCAGTCTCAACTACCTCTTCAATTTGTGTTTCCTCAGGTTGAATTTCAAGATTATTATTGTCGGCTACTCTATTTATAAATGTATAAGTTGTTGCAATCATACCAATAAGAACTAACGGTAAGACTAATCTTCCAGGTTTCGGGTCTTCGTTAAATGTTTCCATGTTTACAGTTTATCAAATATGTTGATAATATCTTGATTTATGTTTTCCCAGCTAACATTCTCAACTTTTGTTATTGTTAAAAAATCTGGACCAAAAAAAACAGATGTAACACCTTCAACATTTTGTAATTTTCCAGAAATCTTAGATTGTGTATTTTCATTATGAAAATCTAAAGATGAAAAATTTTTGGTTAGTAGTTTTTTAGCATTTGGGTTGGGAGTATCGATTAATTCCATATTTATATTTAATATTAATAGAAAAAATATTAATATATGACTGTATGAATTACGAAAATATAAATTATCAAATAACAAATATCAATCTTCAGAGAAAGCATGTTTTTAGCATATTTGGATTATATTTATTTTCATTAGGTTCAGCTTTTCTAGGTTACTCTGTATATCTACTTATGGAATCTATTGGTATTCTTAAACAACAAGTTATTACATGGAATGCACAAGGATTATTTTGGTTTTTAATTCTTTTCTGTTTATCAATTTTTATATTATTTATTCCTATTGAATTTTTGAATATTTTTAAAATTTACAATGTATCATTTAGAGACCTAATCCTAAACATTATTATTGCTATCTTTACTTCTCTCTTTTTTCTTATCGTTTTTCAATTCTTGTTAGATCCTCAGTCAAAAATAGTAAATGATGTTATTGATATAGGTAAAGCTATTTCATTTTCCGGATTTATAACAGTTCCTCTAGTACTGTTTTTACAGCATAATTTGATAAGAACTATTAATTTAAAGGATTCAGTTTCATACAATATAGTTTTATTTGCATGGGTAATGTCCTCCCAAATATTTTTATAAGAAATTTACATTTTATCTACTGGCGATATACCAAGAGACTCCATTAACAATATTGAATAATCAATAAAGTAGCTAGTAATTAACAACTTATTATTTGTGATTTCCTTATCGTTATTTTCTAAAATATTATCACTTTGATACATAGAGTTATATAAATTTGATAATTCATACAGGTAATCTGCAAGGTGATGTGGTTCACTATTATTTAAAGATTGCTCAAAATAAATTTCAAATTTCATGAGACTATGAATTAGGCTTAAATCTTTTTCATCTAATTTTGTTGTATAAAATTCTTTTTTTAATTTCAACTCAGATTTATGGAATAATGTTTTAGCTCTTACAAGTGCATATTGTACGTAGATTCCTGTTTTTCCACTGATATTAGAAAACTTTTCTAAATCAAATTTATAATCCGTTTTTCTATTTGTAATAAGATCACTATAAGTCAGAATTGTATTTGCTAATATATTAACTGTTGAGTCACTCAGTTTCTTATTTATATCTTTTATATAATCTTTTGTTTCATCAAATAAGTCAATTAATTTTTTAGTTCCACCTTCTCTTGTCTTGAATGGATTTCCTAAAGAGTCATTTACAGTACCAAATGCTATATGCTGAAAATCAGCAGTATCAATGCCAAAATATTCAACACATTGGAACAGCTGATTAAAATGCAATGATTGTCTTTTATCAACAACGTATAATACTGTGTCAAAGTTCTGACTTTTTCTATTAATTACTGTTGCTAAATCTGTAGTTAGGTACAGATATGACCCATCAGATTTTGTTATTAATATTTTTGGATCTGTATTTAAACTAGCAACATAAGCTCCACTATCTTCAGTTATTTTTTTCTTTTCTAAAAGAGATTCAAGCATTTCAGGAATTAAATAATTGACATCACTTTCTCCAAGAATCAAATCAAATTTATGGCCAAGTATTTCAAGAACTTGAGTTATAGATTTTATTGAAACCTGTCTTATAACACTCCACTGTTGAATCGTTTCTTTATCACTTTCGTTTAACTTTTTATTTATTTGCAGAGCAGATTCTCTAAATTCTTCATCCTCTGAATATAAACTAGACGACAAAGGATAAATTTTCTCTAATTCTTCAATTGTTATATTTTCAGAATCTATTTTATGAATACTCATATAACCTATTATCTGAGCGATTGGCATACCCCAGTCACCTAAATGAATATCGCTAGTAACCTTATTTCCAGCTAACTTATTAATTTCATAAATACTTCTTCCTATATTTAATGATCTTAAATGACCAACATGGAGAGGTTTTCCAATATTTGGTCCCCCGTAGTCGAGAATTATATTTTTTTTATTTTCAAGTTTTATAGCTTTTCTTATATTTTCAAACGTATATTGAAATTTTTTTATATTTATTTCTAAATTTAAGAAATTTTTATCAGTCACCTCAAATGAACTGACAATATCTTCTTCTTTAATTATCTTATTAGTTGAGGAAATAATATCTTTTATTTGTTTGTGTCTTTGATGTTTAACAAGATTATTTATTTGAAATTGATATTTTGCTTCGTTGCAAGTTTTTATATCAATGGTTTCAAAGATGTTAAATTCTTTTAAATTTTCTTCTAATTTGTTTATTAGGCTTTTTAGTTGGTACATTTATTTGTTTTTGTATTGTTTTATAAAATAAAGTATAAATAAATAGTTGTCGATCAAATAGCGTTTAAACAATCTTCTTGGTTCTTGAACAAGTCTAAATATCCACTCCATTCCTATATTTGCAAGTATTTCAGGAGCTTTAAATTTTGCTCCTGAAACCCAGTCAAAAGTAAAACCTATTCCAACAAGGTTTGAATTTATTTCATATTTGTTTTTAAGCTTATTAATAAAAAGCTCCTGCTTTGGAAAACCTAATGATACCCAGACAATACTTGGCTGAATTTTTAAGATTTCTTGAACATAATCGTCATTCAAGAGATCTTCGATCTCCTTGATCGGTGGACAAACATACCCAACAATTTTTGTATCGGGATTAGATATTTGAAACTTTTTTATTATTTTTTGTACAACTTCCTCTTTATTACCAAAAAAATAATGTGTAACATCTTTATTTTCACTTATTTCTAGTGTTTTATTAAATAAGTTAAATCCATCTACCCTTCTTTGATTATTTTTGTATAGTAATTTGGATGCTAATGCAACCGGAAATCCATCTGGTGTGCAAATATCAAAATTATTAAGGACATCATTAATCTCAATACTTTTAGAAGCTCTTACAAGTGAATTTGCATTACAAACAGCCACCGTAAGTTTCGACTCATTTATTAAACGATTTGCAACTTCATCAACAGTTGTTTCATTGATATATGTATTTAGAACTAAATGTTTTTTCATTAATATATAGAGTATAAAACCATTTAATATTATGCGCCTGTGGCTCAATTGGATAGAGCATCTGACTTCGGATCAGAGGGTTGGGGGTTCGAGTCCCTCCAGGCGTGCAAACTCAATTAATTTTCTTGACCTGTTTGATAAAGAAAAATTACTGTAAAGATCTTTTTCTATAGGACTTGTCTCCTTTATTTTTTTAATTGCATCAATAAAAGTAGATTTATTATTTTCTTCAAAAAACAATATATTATCACTAAAAGGTAGTTTTCTGTGTGAATCAAAATCTACTGCAATTATTTTTAGACCTGCAGCTAAATATTCAAAATATTTAAGTGGAGATGTAAATTTTGTTGAGTGAATATTTTTACTTGAGTTAATCAGAATACCAATATCAGATTGAAGCATTACTTGGATTGTTTTATCATGATTCAATCTTCCCAAGAAGGTTACATTGTCTGGAATGTTGCTTCCTTTTTTATTTTTTATTAATTCAACATATTCTTCAGGGCCTCCAACAATTATTAAATTGAAATCATTTAAACTTTCACTTTCAAAGCAAGAAATTATAAAATCTAAATTTCTTCCTGATCCAAATCTCAACAATTGACCAACAAATACAATTTGGTTCTTATTTTTTGGGATTTCTTTATCAAAAAGATCATCTCTATAACCATTTTCAAGGATTGTTACATTTTCATCAAAAATTATATATTTTTTATAAATTTCAAAAAGATTTTTATTTAGAAAAATTACTTTTGCATTTCTTTTCAATAAACAACGACTTAACACAAATTTTCTAATTCTTGAAGGCTGGTGACACTCAAATATTACATTTGCATTGTTTTTTGCTAAAAAGAAAAAAATCCAATCAGATCTTGTAATGTAGGCATCATGATTTTTATTATTTTGTATGTACTTAACTGCTTGTCTTGACCATAAAAAATGACTGATGTGGAACATTAGCTTTTCAAAAATAGCAACTTTTTTAAATGGTAAATTATGTTTGAGCATTGTAACTTTAAAACTAGTTTCGAAATTGTAGAAATTTTTTAACTTTTCTATATCATCTGAACATGTATTTTCCCTTTTTGGAAAAACTAGTTCGACATCAATTCCTTGTTTAGCTAGCTCAACTATGTTTGTTATCGATTGTAAAGAATTAGCGGTCTCGGCAGGAAAGCTTTGATAAGTTACATATGCTAACTTGTTTTTATTTGTCATTGCACTTTCGAATGTTTAAATATTTTATTTGAATTTATAAGAAGTAAAAATAACAAAAATGAGTTTAAATAAAGAAGTGAATCACTTTTTAGTAAATTAATTAGAAAGTAAATATTAAGCAGAACATAGTAAATGTTATCTTTATTAAGATAAAACTTGCTAAAAATAAAAACTAATAAAAGAATTAAACCAAAAACACCAAAAAATATTAAATATGAAAGTATTGAGGAGTGTGGAAGTATTAAGCCAAAATTTGCTTTAGAAGCATGACCAAAATAATAATCTGCTAAATTAATTGAACCTGTGCCAAATAAAAAAGTTTCAAAGCTTGGATTATATTTACCAAAAAAGATTCCCCATTTTTCACTTCTATTTATAGGTGTAGCAATTGAACTAATTATTGTAGTAATATTTGGAATACCATTTCTATCACTAAAGTGGTACTCTTCGACTAAAAAATTTAAAGAAGTTGAAATTTTATCTTTACTATTGGTATTCAAAATTACTTCATAAAATCTATTATCGTCAATAGGGGTTCTTCCAAATTCGTTTGTATCAAGATATTCAATATTTGAAATTGTAAAGCCTTCTTTAATAAGCTTTCTACTAGATTCATTAAAGTCATAAGAGTTAAAATAAGAAAAATAAATAATAGGAAAAAATAATATTGTAAATATTACAAGTGTATATTTTGTTTTTTGATTTTGAATTTTTAAAAATATAAAAAATAAAACAATTACTACAAGCATTGAAGTAGCTGCAGCAAAATTATTTGATTTATATAGTCCGTATAAATTTACTAAAAGTAAACATATTTCTAAAATACTCAATTTAGCTTTTTTATATACAGTTACAAAGAGTGTAAATAAGACTGTAAAAGCAAAAAACTCTCCAATAGCTTCAGCGCTAGGGCTTATTCCTCGCCAGGCATTTCCAGCAACTGGATCAAATGTTTTACTGGCGGTTTTATTTAATCCAAAATAGTAATAAGTAAAAAAATTAATTACTGGATTAAATGCTGAAATTAATGAGAAAAAGATTACTAATACCCCAGAAGTCAAAAAATTAATTTTTAATTTATTCAATTCAATATTTTTTAGAGATACTTTACATATGTATAAAAATCCAAAAACAACAAACAACAAAGACATAGACCAATAAAAAATTGAATTCTGATTATACGCAGAGCTATTAAACCCTTTTAATTTATCCACATCAAAATATTGAATATCTTGGTTAATATAACTTATCCATAAATAAGTAATAATCAAATTAATGACTACCAATATTTTGTACACCTTATCTTGTAACATCACAGATATACCAACGAACATTAGGCATATATAAAATATATTTAAGTTACTACTGTTGAACGCACCAGAAACAATAAATAGAAATGGTAAAAAATACAATAAATTATTAATTCGAGTTTCGACGAGTATTGAAAAAACTTTTAAAACAATAAAGAATGTTAGAAGTAATGAGTAGAGAAGATAGTTACTTTCTATACTTGTTGAAAAATTTTTTGAATTCATATTATAGAATGAACCTTCAGAAATAAAATGTAAGAAAAGTAAAAATAACGCAATCAAAATAGAAGAATTTTTAAAATCTAATTTACTAGGTCTTTTATCTTTTGGAATTAGTGACAAAAGTAATAACCAGAATGCTGATTGAATTATTAGGTCTAGATTTAAATTTGTACCAACATAAACAACGTTTTGATCATTTAAATAGTCCGCACTATTTATTTTAGAAAAACAATTAATGGATGAAGGATTATCAAACTCTAAAGAAAAAGAACTATTAATATTTTTCGTTAAAAACTCAAAAAATGAAAATTCGCATGCTGTTGATTGAAAATCTCCAATATTTCCTGTGCTCAATTCAGCAATATTATTTGTGCCATTAGACCCGTTGACGTACCAAGGTAAAAATATTAACAAAATAATAATTAGGTATTTAATCCAAGATTTTGTTTTTATGATTCTTTCTCCTTAATTTTTTTTAATATTTCTGGAAAAATCAACATCATAGACCCAAGCCCCAATATAAAAAATAAATATTTTTCGTAATTAATAGTTTCAATTAAAAAATTAGTCCATCCACCGTTTACGTAGTTTGCACATTCAATCCATGAATTGACCATGATTGTATCACCTATCTCATTAAATAATGTTATGGGATTAAAACTTGGGTCAGGTTCAAATACAAAACTTGGGTCACTTTGTATTTTTTCGAGCTCTGGTAATAAATCAGATTCTCCACAGATCTTATAAATTTCGGTATCCATACAATATTATTATCTCTTAATTTTGAACTTAAATATAAGGTAATTTTAACCATCATAATTTTCTGATATTGCATAGATCGAATATTATATACTTTATGAATGGCGACCCCGGACATTTTGGCCCTGACTCAATGATGTGGAAAGTAAATAAAGAAATAACCGTTCTTTTTGGCGGAGCCAGAGCTTTACTTATGCATGCTGCACATCCTTTAATAGCAGCTGGAGCTAGACAAACCTCGTTTTATCAAAGAGATCCTTGGAAAAGATTAATACGGACATTGTCTTTACAAAACTCAGTAACATTTGGAACAATTGAGGAAGCAAATGACAGTGCAACTAGAATAAACAGACTACATGAAGTTATCAAAGGTAAAGATGAGGTAACTGGTGAAACATATGATGCTCTAGACCATGAACAATTACTGTGGGTTCATGCTTGTCTACAACTATCTTCCATATACTTTTATGAACAAACTGTCAAAAAGCTCACTGAAAGTGAAAAAAACGAATATCATATAGAAAATATGCTTGCAGCTAAATTAGTTCTTGTTGATGTTAGTAAGATGCCACAAACCCATAAAGAATTAAAAGAGTGGGTAATCGCAAAAAGTAGAGAAAATAGTTACCTTGTCTATACTGATGTTGCAAAAGACGTAAAAGATATTATTTCTGGAGGACCAGTACCAAAACATATAAAACCAATTTGGCCATTTATTTCTTTTACGGCTTTTAATACTTTGCCTGAAGAATTTAAAAAAATATATGGAATCAAAACCACAAATATTAAATCTTTAATTTTAAAATTTAATTTATTATTTTTAAAATTTACAAGACCCTTTTTACCACCTTTTTTCAGGTTAATACCCCCAGCGAGATGGGCTAGACAAAGACTTACAAAGAATCCTAATTTGAGATTTACAGATAAAGCTAAAATATAATCATAATATATGGATGGTCAAGAGCAGCTTAAAGAAATTAAAAATCAACTCAAAAAAAATATTGAAAACACCGAGGCATTATTTGATAATTTATTAAAAGAAATTGAATCTTTAAATAAAAACGATAAACAAACTGAAGAAATTCTTCAATTAATTACACATTACAAGAATAAATTAAATTTAAATCTATCAAAGAATCTCAAACAAGAAGAAGAGTAAAATAATTAAGTTTTAGTTTAATGTAATATAGTTAATCAGGGTCGGTAGCTCAATTGGTAGAGCAGGAGCCTTTTAAGCTCAAGGTCGTGGGTTCGATTCCCACCCGACCCACTTAAATTCCTCTTATTTTTTTTGAGAACATTGCAAATGGAGTTTTGAGAATTATTTCTAAATCCAAAAACAAATTCCAATTTTCAATATATTTAATGTCATACTCATACCATGTTTGAAAATCTGTAGCATTTCTCTCATTTATTTGGAGTAGTCCAGTAATGCCAGGCATTACATTTAATCTTCTCATATATTTTGTATCAAACAATTTAGTGTCATCATCAAAAAGTGGACGAGGACCAACTATTGACATTTCACCTTTTAAAACATTAATTAATTGAGGAATTTCATCAAGACTCATTTCTCTAATAAAAGATAAGCCATTTAAAATCCTTGGATCATTTTCAATTTTAAAAAGGGGTCCATCACTCTTGTTTAATTCTGAGAGTTCTTCACGTCGCTCATGAGATTTATTTTTCATAGTTCTAAATTTCAACATATCAAACTGATCTCCATGTAGGCCAACCCTATTTTGTTTAATTACAATCGGATTACCATCTTTTGCGAATATCAATATTGAAATTATCAAAATAAATGGTGAAAACAAAATAATTAATATAAAACTAAAGACAATATCCATCACTCTTTTTAATATAAACTTTGAGCCATATTGAATATCATTGTTAAAGTAAACTAACCTAAATTTATCAATCAATTCTTCTCTATACAAAAAATTGTTGTTAAATTGAATTTTTTTACCAGAAATAATTAAAACTTTTTTATTAAGATTTATTAAATATTTTTCAAATTCCTCTGAAAAATTCGAGATAGATGATTCTATAACGATTAAGTTTATTTTCTTTTTTTTATTTTCACTATCGACGATATTCATGATATCATTTTCAAATTTCTCTTCACTAACAAAGAATGACCCAATATTTTTTCTAAATGTCATAATTCTTAGATTTCTAAATCGAGAGCTATCATCGAGATTAAATGTAATGAATGTCTCATTTGTTACAGACCTTCCTAATAAAGAGGATATGAATTCTGTATTTCTAAAAATTAATAGAACAAGTGGAATTAAAAAGGAAAAAATTAATAAATTTCCCCTGAATAGGTTATTAAACCTCAATATAAAAAAACTAACCAGCAAATAACTTGTCCAAAGTAAATAAATCTGAAAGTATTCACCAAGAAGATTTCTATTCATTGAAAATGACAATTCATTCACGTATGTATAAAAGGTTGTAGAGTAAATAATTATTAGAAATAAAAAAATTAGTCCTGCTAAAACTCCGTCAACTGTAATTAAACTATCACTAACAAATGGTAAAAATCTATTTTTATCTTCAATTAGGTTCAAGTAAATTTCATACTTAAATTCTGGACTCCAAATCAGAAAGTTATCAAAATAAAAAATTGTTATTAAAGTTAATGAAATTTGTAACAACAAAAATCTTGAAAAATATTTTAATAAATTATTAATTTTCACAATGTCTATATTATTGGTAATAAATTTATTACTATGTATTTTTTTATAGTTATAATTTAAAGATTATGGGGGCGTGGTAAAGTCTGGAGTTTACGCCTGCCTGTCACGCAGGAGGTCGCGGGTTCGAATCCCGTCGTCCCCG
>MDSY01096093.1_pt1 | contig 11154 bp, 13 predicted proteins | sample 811131 | NCBI WGS metagenome assembly MDSY01 (sample SAMN05326643, study PRJNA326480) | marine metagenome | isolation source: seawater | place: Atlantic Ocean: South West | collected 2010
ACTTATAATGCACGTCCGCGTTCCCGAATAGCTCAGCGGTAGAGCAGTTGACTGTTAATCAATTGGTCGTTGGTTCGATCCCAACTTCGGGAGCCATTTATTATATATATAATAAATTATTGATGCTGTCTAATTACAGATTATTTCGGAAAGTATACATCTCTGTAGCCTATTGCAATACATTCACCAGTTTTTTCGTTAAAGTCTACGAATTTAAATAAGTGTGAAGTACATGGTGCTATCTCACCAGCCATAATATCTCTAGTAGTGTCAGTAGTATTTTTATGCTTTGGAGTTATAAAAATTGCTCTAAATTTAGCATTAAGATTTTCATAGCTAAATTTAATATCTTGGATTCTTGCTTTATTGCCAAGTTTATCTTTCCATATCTGATTATTTCTATTATATAAAGACCATACATAAGTATCATTTTCCTGAATAAATTTTCTTTCGTCTGTCCATATCGTCATCACAACTAAGCTTTTATCATAATTTAGCCCAGACCAACTCCAGACACTATTTTTTTGCTTTACACCAAAAAATTCAAAAGCCTTTTTTTATTCATACGAACTTGTATTTGAAATATAAGTTAGTGGATTCTTTATGGTTCTTATAGAAAATATTTCTACCTGTGGAATATTTATATTCATCATATCTAAAATAATATAACAATTTTTTATTGCATTGATGTTTATTTTTCCTAAATATTTAATAGATTCAAAACTCATGATGCTGTATTCCACCTCATCATACCCGAACCCAGTTTCGATTAGATTTGAGTAGAATTCAGAATAGATGAAGTATAACTCTTTCCATAATTGAAGAAATTCAATATTCGACTCTAAAAATTTAGATACATCTTTTTTAGATGGCCTGGATGAACTGATAATTAAAATCTCATCAATCAATGCGTCCACCCAATTTTTTGTAGCGAGACATTGGTCCAAAATAGATTTTGCTGTATTTAAATCTGAAACGATTTCGTGAGCAACTTTTAAAGACTCATCTTCATTTTTTTTATCTAATAATGAATTTAAACACATCATCTTAGTAAAAGCTTTGGAAAAAAATGTATATGAATTAATTACATATAACTCCATGTCACCTCCAGATAGATACTTGATGTAATCACGGGAGAATTCATTATGTGATGAAATTATTTCAAGCATGGCTATCTCTTCTGACTCAGAGTCTATAGAGTCTATCAATTTTGGATACTTAAAGTCATTTAAGCATTTTTTAATGTATTTACTTATTGTGTGCTCACAACTCCTATGACGTCCATTAAGTAAAAATGCCCTCTTATTTGCATCTTTAAATATGTCTAATGCAAAAATATATTGTTCCCTAAGATTATTAAAGTCTGATTCAGAAAGTAAATCAGAAAAATTTTCAACAAAGTGGTCTACATCTGACGCGATCCAATATGAGAGGTGATATTTGATTTGAATTTCCATGAAAAGCCTATCTTGTGTTTCATTGTTGTTATAAAAATTCATATTTTGTATTCCATATTTTTGTTAATTTTTCTAAATTTTTTTTTAAAGTCTTTGAATTCAATTAAATAGGTCTCCCAGTGATGCCCTTTTTCTGAGATAGATCCAAGAAAATTTAAATCATCTGAATTAAGAATTGCTAATTCATAATATTTTTCTTCAAGCTTCCAAAAATGAAACTCATATGTTTCATTATTTTCATTTTTATTAATTGCTGTTTTCCATTCATTCCAGGTTATATGGGCCTGTCCTCTTTTAGAGGCCTTAACCTCTATATATTTTTCTTCTTCATTTTTACCATATGCTATTAAATCGAAACCTGATCTTTCATCTATTAGTGCTTGATAGGTTGGCCTAATTCCTGATTTTTTATACTCATATTCAATGGAAAGCTTTTCTCCCTTTTTACCGATCTGAATATTTGCAGAGCTATTCATCTGAGAATAAATTAGTTCTTTAACTTTATATATAAAATTACTTGCCTCATCTGTTAGGTTTTTATTAAAAATACCTAGCTCTTCCAAGCATTGATGAATTTTTGGATAATCTTCTTGAATGTCTCTTAAATGTATTAAGCCTCTTTTAAATCTTATTGACCATGGAGGCATATATTTTTGAATATATTGAAGCACAACATATTGCTTATTGGTTAGTTCGTTATTCTCAATGACTAAATTGTAAATATTATTTTCCAACACTAAAATATTTAAATTCGATAAATCCTTCAACAGTTGATTGTATCCGTATGTTCCGTGATCAAACCTTTCTAAATTATTTTCAGATTTATGAATCAGAATTTCTGAACCTAAATACTTTTCAATAAAATCTGCTGACGCATTAAGAAAGGAAGTTCTTAATATTACTGGTTCTTCTATCATTATGGATTCATAAACTCTTCTTCGTCCACAGAATCCATTGGATTTTCATCTGAGAAGGCGTCAATATCAAAATTGAAGCCTTCCAGGCTAACCAGTGAAGGATCATTTAAGAATTCAGACATGGCATCTATCTTTCTGTTTAAGGCTTCGTGAACCTTCCAATCGGCACACCATGGCAAATCAAGAATAAATACCTCTATAAACTTTTGTTTCTCTTTCTCTTTAGCGATCAGTCTATGAATCCTATCTTGAGATTGAAGAAATTGACCTGCGTTATATGTTCTATCTAAATATAATGCGTAGTTGCACTGTTCATGTAAGCTAATACTTTCTGCTGCAGCAGCTGGGTTTGCAACTAATACCATACAATTAGGATCTTGTTTAAATCTTCTAATCCTTGCCTCTCTTGTATCAAGATCTTCCATTTCTGAATCTTCATTAATCCCTTTATCAGTTGTAACAGAACCATGGATAAAGACTGCTTTATTTCCAAATTTACTTGCAATTAATTCAACATTAACCACAAAGCTAGTCCATATAAGAACTTTTTCACCTTTAGAGATAAGATACTCAGCTCGCTCAATCAGAGCATCAATTTTGGCTCCATCACCCTCATTCTCAATTTGAATGGCTAAACCAGGGTCAAGCTCAAATAACTCTTCCAGGCATGAAGCAGGATTAGATAAAAGCTTGATAAATTTTAAGACAGCTTTTTTAAAACTTTTTACAGATAGAATATCTTGAAGGGTAGAGCCTTCCTGAAGTCTTTTAATGAAATATTCTTCATAAAAAATATTAAATGCTGGATTTGGCGTGACAGAAACTATTTTGTAATCTACTGGAAATAAATCTAAATCTTCTTTTGTAGTTCTTACGTATATTGGCTCAAACAGTTCAATCAACTTTTCATCAAATGGCACATGCTCTTGAGGATATAAAAAATTAAATTGCGCTCTTAAGTCTGAGGGAGCTTGGGGCATAGGAGTGCCTGTTAATATCAACTTGTAATTGATGTATGAAGCAAGCTGACCAAGTATTTCTGAAATGGACTCACCTTTTGATTTATGACTTTCATCTAATACAATAACAATATCAGGATTTTCGAGGATTAAATTTTTGATCAGACTAAATTTTTCAATTGATCGTAATGAGTCATAATTAATGATCATATGTTGAGGATTTTCTAAAAGTTTTAATTCTATTTCCTTTATTGAGCCTCTTAATCTAGATATACGATTTTTATTATCAAAACATTGACTAATCTCGTCATCCCAGGACATAAAAGCATTAATTGGAGATATGACAAGAAGCTTTGATTTATCATGATTCTTATGAAAAGCATAAAATGCAAGGGCTTCAGTAGTTTTTCCTGCACCTGGAACCGAAAAACTGGCTGCAGCTTTCTTTGAACATAGACTCATTAAATTTCTTAATTGATCTTCAGTTGGAGTTCTTGTAAATCCTTCTTTCTTAATATTACTTAAAATAATATCAGCAGATATATCTGCTGCCTTAGAGGCTTTTGTATAATTAGGAAGATTATTTACAGCACTCTTAAATTCTTCTGATATCTGTGGAGCTATACTCTGCATATGTAAAAATTTATTGATATTATCAAGATTTCTCATGAAAGATGGTAAGTCTATAAACACTTCACCATCTTTAATATTTTTATTAAATTCCTGATCTAAAAAAATTTCAATTTCGTGACTTGGCTGATCACATTCTATTAAAACAAATTCATTGTTATGTATAGAAAATTTGATTTGCATCTAAGACGAAGTGAAGGAATTAATTTTATCTTTCGCACTCTGAAGAAGTTCTTCAAAATCTTTAAATATCTCATCAATATTTTCTAGATTTGAATCTGGCTTTAGGCTGTGCACATTAAGGTTATTTAATTTAGATAGTTGTTGTCGAAGACCTTTTGTATAACTATCTCGCATTGAGCTAGAGGTTGCAATTTCTTTTATAAGCTCAACTGTATCCAAATGTTTTGTTAAAATTTCAGCCGATTCGTCTATACTTTTTCCCTTGAAGATATCTGAGCTATAGTTATCAGAACTTTCATTTTCATTTATATCCTGACCACCCAAAAGATTAGGAGTTGCACTTTGTGATTTATTTAATGCTCTTGCCTCTTCATGCATGGAGTTTTTTGACCAAACATTTGATACTGCTAGATGCTGACTGGCAAAGCCTCCCTGATTACCTGTCCCAATAATTTCAAAACTCACTTTTTTACTTTTTTCTTTTATAGCGATATCAACATTTTTATTTGATCTCATGGTGGTTGCTAATGTAAAAAATACTTGAAGTCCTGCATCAGATCCCAAGTTGTCTAAATCACTTAATTTTGAATATTTAGCATAGCGACCTGAATTAACGAATTCATTGGCAAGCTTAAGCATTGAATGGTGAAGCTCTGCTTCTTTTGCATCTTTGTATTGCATCTTTTTGTGAATTGCAATGTAATTTGGCTCTGATAAATTCATGGCATCAATATTCATTTGTATTCTTTCAGCTCTAGCGTACCAAGGATAGTTGGATGAAAAATCTTCAGAATTATCCTGTAAATCAACAAACTGTCTTATAAATTCCCAATCGTCCGAGTAATCGGATGGAAATACATAACATTCAACCTCACTAAACATGTCTTCATTTCTAAAACAGCTCAATCTAGTATTTCCATTGGCCATGATTCCATTTTCTGTTATAAATAAAGGATCTCTCTGATCAAGAGTTTTCTTAAGCACTTTAGGCATTACTGGTGGGATGAAAGTAGAAATTATTTTGTGGTATTCTCTCTGGGCTTCTAAATCAAAGAAATTTTCCTGAGCGAAAAAATCATTATCAACAATCTCTTCTTTGACAAATTCTCTTGTTTTAGTAAGTGTTCTATCATTTGCAAGATTATAGTAAAGATCATCTCGTTTAATTTTGATCCTCGGAAAGTGATAAATAGTTTTCTCATGCATTAAATCTTTGACTTGCCCAGTGCTTTTAGCTTCAGCAACTTTCTTTTGAATGCTCTTTTTTAGCTCATTTGGGACTTTTGGTTTTACTATATATGACATTTTTATGTCCTCCTTTTAATATCAAGACACATTAGGTGCATCTTGTAGTTATTAGTTTTTTTAAATAATGACATCTGTTTAGATATCAGTTCGTATGCTGCAAGACTCGAAGTATTGCAAAATTTTTCTAGATTTTTGGATGGTAATATTATTATCGCTTGATTGATAAGGCCTTGATCTGCTAGATAAGCAAGCTTATATAAATCAAAATAAAATCCTGCCTTATGTCCCATTTGAATACAAAGACCTATCTGAGATTTTATTCCAGTAATATATAGCTGATGTTCTTGATGTAGCTTCATTTTTTCCAAAAAACCATTGGTTGAGAAAACCTTAATTATAGATTTCTTGACCATAGGCATTTTTAAATAGCTTGAGCAGTCTATAGCATCAATTTCAGATAAAATTTTTGGCGAGATATTTAACTCATTTAAATTTTTTTCTTCTAAATAATGATTGAGAACTAATTTATACATCTTTCTTGCTCAAAGGGCTTAACTTATGATCATATAAGGGCTTATCGTGTGGCCTATATTTTAGCTTGCCATTTTTAAGGTCTTTAATTCTACTGTGCGCTAGTTGAATATATTCGTTTTCAGTATCTGCCCCAATAAATTTTCTTTCATGTAACAGAGCTGCGATACCGGCAGATGCAACACCCATAAATGGATCAAAAACAATATCATCCTTGTTGCTCATACCTAAAACAAGTCTTTCTATTAATCCAATGGGAAATTGACAAGGATGTGATGTTTTTTCAATATGATTTCCTTTAACATTTGGAATATCCCATACATCCTCAGGATTCTTTCCAAGAGGGTTAGATGAAATCATCCCTTTTTTTGGACCTTTATAATACTTTTTACCTGGATATTTTGAAGGTACCCTTATTGCATCTAAGTTAAATGTATGTGTATCTCCTTTAACAAACCAAAGAATAACTTCATATCGCCCGCTTAATCTTTGTTGTGCATGAAAGCCATGGCCAAATTTCCAAACTATTCTATTTTTTAATGTATAACCTAATTTAATAAAAATTTCATGAAACCCATAGTCTAAGGGGTATATACCATCTTTAGTTATATGATTTCCTACTTGCCAGCATATACTTCCTCCTTTTTTTACACGCAAATCTATAGCTTCTATAATCTTTTTTTGATTAGTAAAATAGTCCTCTAAAGTTGAATAACTCTCGTAAGATTTTCCAATATTATATGGTGGGGAAGTTACCACTAAATCTACAAAAGGCTCTTTAGGCAACTGATTCAATAACGTCAAGACATCCCCATTCCACAATAGAGCTTCGTGCTCTTCAAAAAATTTAGAAGCTTTAAAGCTATTAGGTAATCTCTTGTATATTTTCATTTTTTTATAAGCCACATATAGATATTATTTCTGATAAATTCAGGAGATCTCCCAGTAATATTTGCTATCTCCCCAAGTGATAAACCGTCATCTAAGTACTTATCAATAATATAAGCAAAGTTGCTACACTCATCATTAAGATAACCTTCTAAGTGATCATTAGGAATATCAATACCTTTTAATTTCATTTTTTTCATTAACGATTTAACCGATCGAACAGTTAGCTCTAATTCTAGAGAAATATCTTTCATTGATATATTTTTACTTTTTAATAGTAATATTTGCTTTTCTCTATATTTATTTAATTCTGAAATATTTTCAAATGCGTCCTGTATCATAGAAAATACTTTAGATTTATAATTTTTACCTTTTCTATCAATTAATCTGTCTAATTGCTTTTCACTAATGGTTGATGCAGAGCAATTCATTATCTCTTCCAAAACTGATTTTTTTGATAAGCTAGAAATCCACTTATTAAAATAATATTGAGCATCTTTTAAGTTGCTTGATGGGTGTAATGATTTTTCAATTCTCTTATCTTTAACTTTTATCCTGCCACGATAAGCACCATTTTTGTATTTACTTATTGCAGCTCTGCAGGGTCGGTTACCAAGCATGACTTCGAATGACTTTATCTCATCAGGTATTGAACGAAAAGAATTTCTTGATTTAATATTATTAAAGTCCTTTGAGAGTAGATTTTTAGCTTCATTGAAGGAGTTAACATTATATAATTTTCTTTCAACCCTTTCACCGGAAGGTAACCTAAATCTAGCATAATATCCTTTAGCACGAGCGTCATTTCTTTTTCTTATGCTAAGTGAATATTCTTTCCCATCTTCAGCCCTGTATGTAAACGAAGAACTATTCATATTATTTATTAACCAAATATCTATAAATTAGTTTTTTAATTGTTTGCTCTGATAGCCCAAGGACAATAGATATCTGTCTCATATTCATTCCATTATCTAAACATCTATCAATATTATTTACTCTCAACAATGTCTCGTCGCGCCCTAAGAACATTCCCGAATTTCTTGAATTGGGAACATCAATACCTCTGTCTTTCATAGACTTGATGGTTTGAGACAGCCTTGGTTTGCTAATTTGCAACTCATCTTGTATCTTCTGATATGTTTCATTTTTAGCTCTCATTGCTAAAATAATTTGTTCTCTATGTTTTTGAATTTCGGATATATTCTCTAGATCATATTTAATTTCATTAAGAACTTTAGTTCTATGATTTATAAAATTTGTTTTTGTTAGCTGTTCTATAATTTGGTCAAATATTCTTTGGCTAACATCGAAGTAGTCAATCATTTCTTCTCTACTTGCACCCTCATGATATCTTTTTGCAAAATCTTCGGTATTTATAGTTTTCAATATTTTTATAATCTTATGTTCAGTTCTTTTTTTTGATACAGTATCTGTATCTAGAATCTCAAAACCTTTTTTTTTCTCCTTTGCTAAGATTTGCCTTACTCTTTCCCTGGATATAAAAAATTTATCTCCAATTGATTCATAGGTATGCTCACCAGAGTTCCACATATCTAATATTTTTTGACTTCTTTTTGAAATATAAAATAGTTTTTTTCTAGTTTTCCAAACTTTAAAGCCTGACCAAGAATCATCCTTTTCTGATCGTCTTATTGTTCCTATATAATAGTCGCCACTAGGTTGCTTTAATCTGCGAATAGTCGTTGCTAAATTAATGGCATCTCTTTGATCTTCAAAGATAATAGCTTCTTTTTCATCCATATCAATTGCTATCTGTCTAAAATTACTCATTTAAGTATAGGTATTCCTATTATTAGTTGTTTCAGTATTATTTTTATTTGACTTGGCTGTATCTTTATCAAGCATCTGTGCAAAAAAATTCATAGATTGATATGAAAGTTTTGGCATTTCATTGCTCAAAACCCAATCATCACTATTTTTATATTCATGTACCAAAGGGATATGTAATCTATCTGATGTGAAAGACCTGATTGTAAAAATATCTGCATTAAATATACAAACATCCCTCCACTTTACTTCACCCTCTTCTCGTTGCAGCATCTGTCGATTAGTTTTAAGCAAGCTAAAATCTGCTATCGCAAACCTTAAATTAGAAAGGTTACAGAAAAGGTCAAATTCATTATCATTTAGAGATATTTCTTTCAATAATTTTTTTCTTTGTTCTAATGATATTTTATTAGAGGATATTTGAATTTGATTACTTATTCTAGGATCGTCTAAGTCTGCGCTTTTTAGGGAATAATCATCATTTAATGAGCTATATAAGTTCTGAAAAGTTTTAAAAAGAGGTTGAATATCAGATCTACTCTCTAGCCATGCAGAACTCAAAGTATTTTCTTGCTTGCTTTCTTCTAAATTATTTTTTTCAACATACCATCTTCTTGGTATTTCTCTTATTTTTGTAGAGCCATCTTCTTCATCTATTAAAATATGATAATTATATTTTGAAATACTAAACTCATTATAATCAAGTGTTGGTATATTACGGATGCCAAAAAAATCAAAAAATGATTTTGGAATACTAACATGCTTTGTAAATAGCTTAATTGGGCCCTTATCTTTATATTTACGAAGCTCATCCGGTCTTCTGGTAAGTGCATCAAGTCTCTTTATTGAAGGTTCATTTTGAACTACTCCAAGTCTTGTAGAACAATGATGAATTAATCTATTTAATATTTGATGAGAACTCAAAGGCCTTCCACCATTCCTTTCGACCTGTCGATCAAGTAAATTTTGGAATCTTAATAAGATACTTTCATCTTTATGATCAAGTGCATCAAGCTTTGTCATATCCTCTAGACGATTTTTAAAGCTTTTTCTTACCTTATTATCCAACTTATTTTTTGATGGCACCTTAAAATCCGAAACAAGATTGATTAAATCATCTGCCGTAGTTTTTTCATATTCTTGAAAGTCTTCAATAAAAGCATCTTTGTATTGCTCAGCAATAAAATTAAATTTTTTTAAATTTTTGCTAGTTGGGTTGTCTAAATACTTTTTATATTCATGATAAGAAGAGGCGATCAAATTAAGAGTATTTTTATTTTTTTTCATAATTTGTATTTAGTTAATATGAGATTGAAATTTTTGATCAATATCAAGCTTGCACTCATGATACATAGTCATAGCTTGGTCTATTAATGATAAGGTCATCTCAATAGCGTCGTATTTACTTTGATTTGCGAGCATATCATTGTCAATTTTAAAAGATCTGTTTGGGTCCATCATGTCTATGATTCTTGCTGCGTTATATAGTGCAACCACAATAGTATGTATTTCATAATGAGAAAGAGTATGGATCAGGTCTTGAATATTTGATTCATCAATCATGAGATTTGATAGTTTTTTTTCTTTTTGTTTAATATTTGTTTCCATATAATTTATTAGTTCCAATTAACTTTTTTATTTATCTTCATAATTGTAATAACAACTTTTCCTTTGCATACGATTGCTGTATTTAAGATGCTCTGATCATTCTTTTTAATAAAATCACCTTCAACAAACTTGACACTATTCAAGCGCTTTTTATTAATAAAATATTTTTGACTATTGCCTTTAACTGAGACTTTTTTACCATATTTGTATATAAAACTTACTACGTCTTTTTTAACACCTCTTTGTTGAGATCTGATTTTTGAATGGTCTGTAAATATCATATTTGTCCTTTTTTAGCTTTTTTTTAGCAAGATGTCCTATCATTATATGGACATTTTTTTAAAAAGCAATAGTTTTATGCTAAAAAAAAGCTATATTTAAAATAATACCTAAAAAATACCATAAAAATGTAAGTTATAAAATATTTGAAGGATTATTTACTGGTATATGATTTTTTTTAAAAAAAAAAATATTTTTTTACCTCATAGATAAGGGTATTTAAGACTGTTCAACGATAAATTTTTTAATTAATTTATACAAATCTTCTCTAGTTTTAGTAAAAGAAAGGTTTAATTCGACATCATTAAAGCTTTTATGTGCAGGATCAATATTTATCCAGTGCAACTTTTCTGCGGAAGATTGGATAATAGGACAGACCTCTTCTGCACAAAGAGTGATTACATAATCTAATTTGTCTAAAAAAGAAATATCTAAATCGTCTACAGATTTGGAATACTGATTTCGAATATCAATTCCCACATCATCCATAGTCTTAATAGCATGAGAATGAACTTCACCTGATGGAAAAGATCCTGCACTTTGTATATTGTGCTCTTTACCTAGCATTGATTTAGCAAGCCCCTCTGCTATTTGGCTTCTAGCTGAATTAGCTACGCATAGAAAAAGTATATTCATAAATCATAATTGAGCATTTAACTAATAAAG
>MDSY01027982.1_pt1 | contig 11150 bp, 7 predicted proteins | sample 811131 | NCBI WGS metagenome assembly MDSY01 (sample SAMN05326643, study PRJNA326480) | marine metagenome | isolation source: seawater | place: Atlantic Ocean: South West | collected 2010
CAGTTACTGCAGGGGAAGCACTTCTTTGAACTGAAAAGTCTCTATAAGTATTTGTGTTTGCCATGATTTCTCCTTTGGTTTGTGGAAGGTTCTAAGGTACTGGCAATACCGTGAACGAACCATAATTGTAAGGAATTTAGTAATGATACTTGTTATGGTACAAGGGGGAGGGTAGGGTTATGTTATTTTTGTTCTTCTAAGTATTGTCTTGTTAGGTAATTAAATCTCTTTCTAAAGTCTTTTGATGCAAAACCAGTAATTGATTTCATCTCTTTCATCAATATCTTTCTTTCTTCAGGTTCTGCATTTTTATATTTCTCGAAAAATAAGTCTGCTCTCTCAACTGGTGGAAGTTCTAATCCATCATAAAACATACCAGGATTTCTAACATCTTTAATTTTAAATGAAAATTTAAACCTGTCACCCATCTTCTTTTTATCTTCAAACTCAGAATCTCTAATAGCTTTGACTACATCCGTCTTTGTCATTTCTCCTGCTTGATACTTCTTAAATAGTTGATTACCAAACTCTCTTCTCTTTTTATCTACTGTATTTTTTCTTATAATAGTTCTTTCAAGTTCTTTGTCTTGTTTATATGGATTTGTAAAAGAAACAAACCTTCTTATTCCAGGTACATCTTTTATCATCTGTAAAGTAAGTTCTTCAGAGACTTTTTCATCTTGCTGATTAGTAAGAGCTTTATATCCACCACCTACAAGGTCTGTCCAAATATTTCTATGAGTAGTAAACTGTCTGGTCATATATTGTAGTCTTGCAGGACTTTTAAACATATCAGGTATTTTATCATCTACATCAGTTTTTCCTAAAAACTCTCCAAAATCAACAAATGCTTGAGATTCTCTATTTGGAACATACTCTGCTTCTGGCTCTACAGGTCTACCTCTATCATCAAATATAGGCTCACCTTTAAATAAATCCCAATTAGCTGCACTCATTATAAACGCATCCAATGTTGGAGGTAAGGGGTCACTTAAAGGAACTACAGATGCTAAATCTTTAACAGCTTCAAATACTTGATCAGAAGCATCTTTTCCTTGATATGATTTTTCAAGCATAGCATCGGTAGCAGAAGCAACTAACTTCTGTCCTGTATCTTTAGGTAATTTAAAGTACATATATCTTTTATTACCTCTATCGTCTGTATAAGACAAAGGAGTTGTAATAATCCAATTATCATTTCTTATTCGCTCATCAATCTCATTATATGCTGTTGAATTAATAATATGATTTGCAAACCATAAATTAGATGCAAGACTAGAAATCCATGCACTTTTAATTGCAAAACCTTTAGGGTCTTGTTTTGGCGATCTGAGCAAACCTCTGGTAGCCTGTACTGAAGCATTTAGATATGGTATTGCGCTGTCTGCTACTTTTACGAAAGAACCTCCTTGAGCAAAGTCTAAATAATTTCTTGCTTCATAAGTAGCTTGTAACGGGGATTTACCATTTTTCAATGCCCTTTCTCTTAATGCTAATCTTGTCCATGTTTCACTTGTTTCACCTAAATATCTTGCTGCTGTCTGCAATGCTTCAAAAGCATTACTTATTCTTCCTGTAGGTTTATATGCTTTACCAAATCCACCTTGATGAGTTAAGAACTCCATTCCCCCACCTTCCATAATATAATCTCTATATCTACCTTTTTTTCTAAAAGCATCTGAAGCAACACTAGCTAAATCTAAAGCCATTTGTGCGCCAAACTTTGGAAGATGTGGTGAATATTCACTTGTTGTTAGATATACATAACCAATATCTCTAGGCAGATTTACTAATGCAAATTCTGGGTTAGCACCAGTTGCCATAAACTTTAATGCTCTATTACCACTAAATATGTTAATCATATTAGATAAATTAGATGAAAGTAAAGGGTCTGCCGTTACCCACTCATTTGCAAATTCAGACTTAACATAAAATTCTTTTTTCTGACCTTTTTCAAAGTAAGATACAGGAGAATAGCCTTTAGGTACTTTCTCTCCTGCTTTTAATTCTAAGCCTAATATATTGTTTGGATTTTCTCTTATCATATCTCTAAAAGCAATATTAGCTTTATTCTTTGATATGCGAGATTGAATCATAGCAATATTTCTAAATAGCTTTACAGATTGATCAAGATTAACTGTATTTAAAGACCCTTCCTCTAAACGCTTTAAACCACTGCTAGGAACATTAATCTTACGACCATTTCGTATATAAGATATTTCTGGATCGATTTTATTAATAAACTCTTTTCTGGTATAGTCCTTATCTTTTAATTTCTCGTAGGTTTTTTCTGGTATTAATCCATTATCAAACAATTCTTTTAAGTTCATTTTTTCTTCTAAGAAGAATTGATCTGCTCTTTTATTTAATTTATCATATAATCTTGGGTCTGATTTTTTAATTTCTTTTAAGTAGGCAATGTGACCTTCATATCCTCCAGGCACTTTGTAATCTTTCTTATATTCTTTTATTGTAATATTTCTTCTACTTTCAATCATGGTATCAAGTAGTTTTCTTTCGTGCCTACTTAAACCATCAAAAATTCTTTTTGCAGCATCTTCATAGATCATTGATGCTTTATTATTAGTCCCTAATGCTAAGTCGTGCAACATGGCTGCTTTTTCACCAAATTTACCAGATTCTCTTAGTTGTTTTTTAATATTACCTGCAACATCCACAACTCCTGTAACAAGTTTGCTTTTTGTATCCTGCCATGTTTTTGCATTAAATCCAGACATATCTTTAAATGATTTTTCATAAAAGTCTTGTACAGGAATATGTGCGCCTTTGGACTCTGGCAACAATATAACATTGTTCACTACTTGATTATATAGCCTATCAATCTCAGCAGGATTATACCCCCTGCCTTCCATTCTTTTGTTAAAGTATTCATTAACATCAACAGTTCTCTTCGTTCCTTTATCTGTAGTAATATTCTTATCTGGAAGTATATCTGTATTTACTGTATAACCTAATTGCTGACCTTGTACCCTATTCTCTTCTATAAGTTCATTAACACGACCTAAAGACCTTTCTGTTTGAGTCCTTTGTATTTCAGTAAGATTTGGGTCTTGCAATCTTTTTTCTTGTTGTTTTTTTGTTTCTTTTAAGTTTGCAAGTTCTGAATCGATTTTTAATATTTTTTCAGAAGGTTTACGCTCTGGGAGTAACTTGACTTTTTTACTTCTTGCAATCTCTTTATTAAAGTCTAAAGCCTTTACTTGACTGCGAGACATATCTTGTATTTCTTTAAAGAACTCTTTATTCTCTACAAAAATCTGTTCTGCGGTCTTTTTAAAATTATCTATATCAACTTCTATTTCTTTTTGTAATTCTTTTCTCTTTTGGGGTGATATACGACTTGCTTTTTGAGCTTTTCTAATTCCACTAAATAATGATAAATGAACTAATGGAGATCTTTTTATTTCAGACCAAGCCTCATCTCTTTTATCAGGGTCTACTAACTTTAACCAATTTGAAGAAACATCAGAAAGAAAATCAGCAGTTTGAACGATTCCTCCTTTTGGATCTTCAAACATAGTCATAAACATAACAGGTTGCATTGCTGTTAATAATAAAAGCTCTTTACCAACTCTGCTTTGAATAGGCTCATCTTCTTTAGGGTCTAAATACTGTAATAAAGGCTCAAACTGATATGCAGTTGCTTGACCTTTAATTTGACCTGCTCTTTCTGGATTTTCTTTAAAGAATTGTATTCTCTCTTGAGTTTGAGAAAAAGCATCTTGCAAGCCTTGAAAAAACCCTTCATTCATATCTTTAACTTCAGGGTCTTTTATAGCAGTTAAAGAATACTGAGGTTGATATTGTTTTTTAGGAATACTCATTCCTAAAGAGTTTAATTTATCTTGGTCATCATCATTCATAATAATAGTGACCTTTGGCTTTTCTTCTTGAGGTTTAAATATATCAGGTCTTATTTGACTAAATATATTAGTAAGTGCCTCATCACTTTGGTTCGCTAAGTCTGGTCTTGTTTCACGAATCCTCTGTAAAAAGATTGTTTGATTATCAGCCATTATTATTTAGGAACATTTGCAGGCTTATAGTTGTTAAGATCACTAGAGTCACCACCTATAAATTCTAACGAACCCAAAGTTTGATCTAAAATTACATCACCTGGATTTATAGGCACACCTTTAGTTAAAACATCAGTAAGAGATGTGGCTGATGGAGGTATGCGATCAATAATAGTAGTAGTTTGCTCAACACTATCAGGTTTATCTACTGATTCAGGAATGCCCATCAAAGAATCTTCTTCTTTATATTTATCATACACTCTTCTATATTCTTGTTTAGTTCCATCTTTAAAAACATTGTAGAATACTTGATCGTCACCCTCTCTTTTTTCTTCTTTTCTTTCAGGTTTTTCTTCTTTTATTTTAACTGGTTTTTCTTTTGAATCTATTAATTTTCTTGAACCATCTGCAAATTGATTATAAGTATTTAAAAAATCACCTTCTTGCTCTTCTACTTTAAAAATAGGTTTCAAGCCTAATTTAATTTCGCTTTCTTTTACTCTTTGTTTTTCTTCTAACTCGGTAGGCTGTCTCCCAACCATACCTGCTTTTTGCATAGCTCTTTTCTCTTCTGATTCAATCTGCCTAGTAACCCTAGCTTCTTCTTCTTTACTAGGTGTAAAAGTAAACTCAGGAGATATAGCTGCAAATGCTGAACTTGCTTTTGTTTTACCATCTGTTCCAATAATCATCCTTTTACCACGAAGAATAGCTTCTCTATTTTTTTGTGTTTGTTCTACATTACTTATCATACCATTGAACAAATCCAACTCTCTTTTAAGGCGATTCTTCTCTTCTTCTTGTTTTCTAAGCCTATCCTGCAAACTAAGTTGTGCTGCTTGGTTAATACCTGTTGCTACACCTTGAGCAAATCCACCTGCAAAGGCTTGGGCTGCTGTTGGTCTTTTCTTTGTTTTAAATTTAAAAGCCATTATTTACTCCTAATCTTGACTTGGTGTTAATGCGTTAGTCAATGCACCACCAATCGCTCCACCTATTGGACCACCTACCGCAGTACCTAAACCAGTACCTACAGCACCTAAAACACCTTCCCACCATTCTGGTTGAGAATCAAAACCTGCTTGTATCTGCGCTCTTCTAGTTTCTTCTGTCATTCTTGCCCTTGCCATTTGATCTGCTATCTGCTGTTGTGTTTGCTGTAGACCTGCCATCGTGGTAGCTTGACCAATCGCTAACTGAGGTACTCTTTGTAGTTGCTGTGCAGTTTGCGCTTCTATACCTGTAAGCCTATCTAATAAACTTCTTTCTGCTGTTTCTTGAATACCAGGAGTCAGAGCTGCTAGTGTTTGAGCCTCTCCACCCGATCCCAGTATTGCCCTTTCTAATTGACTCATAAGTTGCCCTGTTTGCCTTGCACCCACTCTTTCAGCCATGCGCCTTTGTGCTGCACCAGACCTTTCAATCAGACTTTCAAGTTCACCAAGTTGCTCTTCTGTAGTAGCCTCTGTTTCTTGAAGTTCTTGCCTTCTACGAAGTTCTTCATTACTTGCTTCAACTTCTTCTATTGTCTCATATAATTGACCATCTAAACCACGAAATAAACCTGTCTCTGAATCACGAGTTGCACCTGATTGCTCCTGCAAGGCAAATCTAGCTCTTAACTCACGCTCAATTCTTTCTTTAAAACTTTGAGGTAATGTCGGATCTCTTTGAATTGCTAATATTTGTTGTTCTAATTGTTCTCTATCCATTTTACAAATCCTTTGCTTTTTTAATTTCAGAGAAATGCCACTCGTCATTAAACTTTACTGCTAAGTAAAACTTACCTTCTTTTGTGCATATTCCCATATCATTATCTTTCCCTTCTCTGGGACTAAAAAAACCTTGTTTAAGGTTAAATATTTTATCTTGCTTACCATCGGTAAGTGTTTGAATGGTTTCTTCCATTATGGATTACTCCCTTCTATATCATAATCAATGTCAATACCATCAATCCTAATATTGCTTGTTGGTCCATATACTTCTACTTCAATCGTTTTCCCTAAATGATTAATGACCGCTGAATATGTTTTTACCACAGTATGAGTATCCATTGATTCTGTCATCACCTCTGTAGCATCACCATCAATATATATTTTAAAAGCAGCAGAAGTGCCACTACTGGATTGATAAGTTACATGAAGTTTCGTAAATCTTTTAAACTTTTCGGGTAAACCAAAATCATATCTTTTAGTTTTTAAGAGTAATACTGAAGAATTATCATTAGAATTACTTCTAAACAAACTTTCAACTATATTAGTGCGAGTATTAAATGATTGTAATTCCTGATCGTCTGATATTGCAAAATGACTTTGGAACTTACCATTATTGTTAAAACTTGTAAACTTAGACCAAGACTGAGTATCAAAATTATAAGCATACATTGTTACAGCATCATAACTGTAGTTTACTACCAAATTATTAATTAAGGGATGATACCCTAATGCTAATGCACCTCTATTAACTTCAAGACTTAATCCTTGATAAGTATCTCTTATTAATAAAGACAATTCAGATAATTCTGTACCCCTAATGAGACTTACTTGTCGATGATCTGCAAAACAAATACCATAAGGAGTGTCTACAACAGCGTGTTTATGTAAACAACCAACTCCTGCTATATGTCTTTCTAAAATAAAGTTTACGGATTGTGCGCTTTGTATTCTGTAAATATAAATGTTTCTTGCTTTAAATACATATAATCTGCCTTGAGCAGAATGAAGTGCTGTTATTTCATCCCCATCATTCTTACCAACATCAACAAACTTGGTTCCCACCACTGCCTCATCGAGCTTAAAGTTATCAGTAAATACAATGCGATTCTTCTCACGAAGTGTTTGATTATTTTCATCTTTAAAATCTATATTCCCATAAAATGCTTTATTTCCTACTACTGTTGCTGTATTCCACTTAATTGGTTTTAATCTTGTTTCTGCAGCTCTACCTGTAAGTGAATTATAAGTTGCGAGCTTTAATCCATCATTTGGTAAATACCAAGTTGCTACTTTATCTGTAGATACAGAACATACAAATCCACTAATGTGAGACCAATGATAATCACTTGCTAAATCGGTATAAGTCTGACCTACCCAATTACCCCAATTTACAGCAGATGCGGATGTACCTGTCGTTAAAACGATAGTAGACAAAGATTTTATATTCGCAATATATGTTATTGTTCTGGCTAATCCTTCAGCAAAATTAGCCATGCTAGTTACATCTGCTATATCGTGCATCACAACAATAGCTTTATCAACTGCTGCGTTTGATGCTCCTGAACTCCAATTTGAAGCACCAATTAATGTAGTGGCCGAATAATCACTATGAGTAGAACTTAACTGTTGAGTATCATTCGCTGTAGCACCATAAGGCTCTAAGCAAGGAATCCAAAATCCAGAGTTGGAAGTAATACTAATTCCTTTTCGTATAACATCTGCTGTAGCAGAATCTTTTGCTCTAGGATCATCGGAAAAACCATCTTGAATATCATAAGTAGTAACTAAGTACCAATCTACATCATCTTCAGGTTGCCAATATAAATTAATACCTGTAATTCTTTCGTTCCAACTTCCAAGTGAAGTTCCTGTAAAAGGAACTAATTGTATTCCTGGACATCTAGCACCATTAGTATCTGGAGCATTTTGAGGAAACACTCCGATGTCACCATTTACATCTCTACCTAATTCACTTTCTTGAACATAATCATAAATAAAAGTTACTGTATATTTATCTTTATCTGAAAAAGTACCATTTGCAGCATCAGGAATAAGTTTAGTATCTACCACATCACCATTTAATGTCGTTTCATCTGGATAATATACAAAGATACCTACCTCATTTACTGCATCAATATCGTTATTTTGATCAAAGGCATACTTCATGGGAACTACAACAGGAGGAGTAAGTTCTGTATCTTTTAAATACCAATTATTGATTGCAGCAGACATTGGGGGTGTTCTCCAACGATAATGAGATAAACTGAGTCCCTGACCAAATGTATCTCTTTTAATATGCCCATACCACTTAGAATCATTACTACTGTTAAATGAACCATCGCTAATTCTAAGTATTTGATTATGAATTAAAAGATCATGTTTTGCACATTCTTTAACGGTAATATCGTATATTGCAAAGGATTCTGTACTACCACCTGTACTACTTGCTGCATAAAAACCAATTCCACCGCCGCCAGTTTGTGGAGAAAAATAAACAGTATGCGTTGATGCGTCATAACTATCAAATCCAACATAAGTCTCTGTTAAGGCTTGATTTTTAATCGTAATTGCTGTTTTACCTAAACCACTTACTGCAGAAATTGTAAATTGTAATTTATATACTTGATTTTTTTCTAAAGCGATTGCCATTGCTGCAGATGATTGAGTCATAGCACCTGCACCAGAACCTGCTGCATACTGGCCATGAGCAATGGGCAACCCACCTCCACCTGCCGACTGAAAAGACCAACCAGTGCCAAAACTCCAATTACTACTTGAAGAAAAGTCTCCATGTGTAATGCACTCACTACCTAAGCCTGAATAAGTATTGACTGTTGTCCAAGAGCCTCCTGTACCACTAGCAACATCTGCACGAGATACAATTTCATTATTTGCAATAACCCACCACTGAGTGCTAGTATCATTATTGCTACCATCTTTTTCTGTTCGGTAACGAAGAAATTCTGTTGTTGTGTCCTGCGCACCAGTTAAAACTGCTGATTTTGCCTCGTATTGCCCTGCTTTTACAACACTACCACGCTTTGTATTTACAATATTATCAAAGGATTGGAACTGATTGTCTGCAAGGTCCAATTCTGACTGATAGGTGACTAAACCACCTGAAAAGTCTCTTATGCTTTTTCTTGCCATTAAAAGTCGTTGTAAGGAACAGTTAGAATCGGACTACCATCTCTGGATTGTCGTTCCATAATTACTCTTTGTTTTTGCTCTAACCATTCGTTTTTAAAATAAGAAATTAAATTCAGGTCTCTCAACCTCTCTGATACTCTCCAACATGGATAGTATATTAAAATTCTTTGATAGCGTTCATCTATCTCTGGCTTACCAAATATCAATGTAGTATCACTAACACTTCCACCAGTAGTTGTGGTTGCATTGGCAGACATTCTGAAAGTTGTTGTATTAGCAACTGTTTCTACAATTTTATCTGGAGAACCAATTTCTGCTCCCGATACATTCATACCTTCTCTAACCAAAGATGTGCTGTCCATTGTTACATCTGCATTGCTATTAGTAATATCACAAGTAGCATCACTAAACATTAAATGAGGCAATCTATAATAATAAACTTTTATTTCCTTCACTTCAGTAGGAGTAGGGAAAATACCTAATTTATCATCGTGCATATAGTACGCATAGCTAGTCGTAATATTACTTAAAGAAGCATCATCTCCAATATCACTAATCTCATTGATACCAATTCGTTGTGTAATACTACCATCATAGTCTACTCTAAATATCCTGGTCATTGTTTCTAATGATGTTGTAGATGTACTGCCTCCAGAAAGATTCGTTTGATAGATTGTCCAATCTGTTACTTCATCGGAATTACTATCTTTTAATGGATACTCACTGGTGTCTGCAACTGAATTACGAGTTGCATACCCTTGTAAAAGATTCGCCTCATCACAAAGCTGAAATTGCGCTTCGTTGATCAGGTCATGTATAATAGCATCAGAAACAACCGTAGTAGAATCTACTCCTGTTATATTTCTGACTTCTGTTGTTATTTCTGATAAGGTCATAATATTTCCAATAAAGAGGGGGAGATTTACTCCCCCTCTAGGTTATTGATTACAGATCAGTCCTTGCGGAAACATACTGAATTACTCCGTAGTCTTTACTGTTGTAGTCACTAATGTCTACACCATAGATCTTTGATGCTGAAATACCAAGTTGGTTTCCATAGTCAAAGGTCTTTTCAACCCAGAACATATCAGATGATTCTGCAAAACAAGCTGCTTGTGCGCCCATGAAAAGGTTTCTAGCACCTTTTATAGAACCACCCCCACCATTATCGAAAGTATTTACACCTTCGTGAGCGTGGATTACAACTCCATTGTAGATACCTAAAGCACCTTTAAACAATGGGTTACTATCACCACGAACTTGTGCTTCACGCTGAATTTGCTGAAACTCATCTAATTCAAATAGATCGTAAGCAACTTCAGGATGCAATACCAATACATAGTAGTCGTCACCGTCGACACGCACTGGTCTCATTCTGTAGTTAGCAGATCCACCAATATGAGCGATTGTTTTCAATGCACTAATATCAGCTAAAGTGATTTGATCACTAGCATTATCTAAAGATGCCTTTGGATCAGAAGAAGTATATCCTCCTGCTCCACCTGCATCTGCTCTATAATACGCATGAGTACCACTTGTTGGAGATAGTGCGGAGAAAATATCAGCATCGATAAGTTCTGCATATTGCGTTTTAAGAAGATCTAGGGCAGTGCTTCTGAAATCATAAAGCACTTTTGAGTTTGCGAATTTACCTGTATCTCTTACAGCTAACCTTTTTTGATTGGTACTAACTGTATTTGAGTAGGTAGATAGCGATTGCTCGTTACCCTCTAATGATGAATCACCAGTGATTGCACTTCCTGAAAGCTGAGAAACAAGACCAAAAGTAACATCTTTACCTTTGCCTTCGTCCATTTGCTTAACATGAATAGCATTTCCTGGTCCTTCACCCATGAATTTACTAAAGTAAACTCCTTTACTAACTTCACTCTGGAGTTCTTTTGCCCATCGTGAAACCTGTAGGCCTGCTGCCCAATTTGCTGCCATTATAGACTCCTATTAGTTAAGATTAGTTTTGAAGAACTTACACCAGACAACATACTTACCTGCATCCATAGCATTGACGAATTTTACATCAATGGTATCTTCAGCGGCTTGATACCTTCCACCTGAGTAGGTGTCGGCAGCAGTTGCTGCGTTTAAGCTATTATATGTAGTACCTGCTGTGGAATTAAGATTGATTCCATCAAGGAATCCATCTGGACCATCGCCAGTAAAACCGACATCAGCAGTTGCTGTACCACCTTCTGCAACGAGAATAGAAACACCAACTTCAACAATAATTGAA
>MDSY01107712.1_pt1 | contig 11149 bp, 9 predicted proteins | sample 811131 | NCBI WGS metagenome assembly MDSY01 (sample SAMN05326643, study PRJNA326480) | marine metagenome | isolation source: seawater | place: Atlantic Ocean: South West | collected 2010
TCGGCAGGCCTGAAAACCTTTGTAATAAACATTGGCTTTTGCCGCGATTGACTCCCCTTCATTTGAAAGCATTACAGCACGATCTGCCCAGTCAAAAGCAGCACCATAATTTTGATTTTCAAGATAGACTTCAGAAATTTTAATAGCAGTTCTAAAATTTCTCGGATCAAGTCTAAATAATTTTTCATAGGTTTTGGCTGCAGCATCAAGATCGTCATCTCTATCATATGCTTGAGCAAGCTTTCTAAAGGCAACCTTACTTGTTGGATCCTCATCGACGACATTTTTTAAAATATCAATTGCTTCGTTAGGTCTATCTGCATCAAGAAGCTTGTCGCTATAATCAAGACCGTAGCTAATGTTGTCTGGATTGCTTTCATATCTACTTCTGTACACTTCAAGAGGATCTCTACCGCTTTTTTCGTACGCTTGAGCAAGATCGCTTTGTGCGCCTTCATTGTTTGGCTGTACTTTTAAAAGATCTTTTAAGACAACAATTTGATCCTCAAATCTGCCCTCAGCAGCGTAAAGTTTGGACAATTCGAGTTTAATGTCAACATCGTTGGGAGTAAGAAAAGTTAATCTATCAAGTTCGTTCATTTGGAGATCTTTCTTACCTTGTTTTTGATATGAGTAAGCAAGTCTTTTTCTCAACTCTACATTTTCAGGTAAGAAAGTGAGACCCTTTAACAAAACATACTCAGAGCTATCATAACGACCCATATATTCATATGCTATCGCATAATACAAATAAACCTCTTTGGGATCATCGCGGTCACAACCTAAATCTGTTAATTCACCATAAACCTTAACTGTGTTTTCCCAGTCTCTATTTTTATAAAATTCAGCGGCACTACTAAAAACTCGAGGACATCTTACTTTACGAACTGAGTCTCGTCGAGCCTCTTCCACCGCTTCGGCATTAACGTCTGGAGCAGGTGGAGCACACATAGTAATAAAAATTGCAATCGCAAAAAAAATAATTTTGTTGGTTAAAATTTTTGATTTCATTGTTTTGCTCTCCTTCTTAAAAACCAAACATCTCCAATGCTGATTCCAAAAGTAAATTCGTTAAAAATTTCATTATAATAGTTTTCAGAAGAACGAGTACCACGCTTAAAAGAGACATCAAGCTGATTACCCGTTGTACCAAATTTAATGCCAAATCCTAATGACATTCCATTCTCAATTAAATCTTTTGAAGATAAAAAATTGAATTTTTTTCTATAAACACCACCTCTGAAAGTAATTTTGTCTTGCCAATCTTTAGCATCAAGATTGCCAAATTTTATAAAACCTAGACCAAGATGATTTTTTGAAATAATTTGATCATCAAAAAGGCTGTAGAATTCCATGTTGTCTGCATTGTCAGTCCAAAGTTCAAATTCAGAAAAAAGATTAAGAGAATTTTTAAAATCTAAGGATATACCAAGATTGAAATCATTTGGTGCGTAACCAGATTTAAAGTTGACTGTATCTACATCTGAGTCCCCTGGAAAGTCATTAGAACTTGGAACATAATTATTATCCGTATCTTCAAATAATTCAAAATTATAACTGTATCCAGAAACAGGATTTATAGTTTTGCCCATTTTTGAAAAAATATGAATTGATAAATTATTTGAATCAAACATATTTGCACTAAAATAAAGATCATACTTCGATCCATTAAATGTATTAATATTTAAAGATCTGTAATAAGTATTGTTCAATATCAAAGCTTTTTCATTTCGTGAAGAACCAAAGAAGTAATAATAGGAAACCCCTATATCCATTCGAGAATTTATTGGTGCTGAAAAGGCAAAATTTGAAGCCATAAGACCGCCGCCAGAACGGTACTCTTTGAAATTCTCAACAAAAGAGTCAAATATCTGACTCTTTAATGTGTCTGTTGAAAAGAATCCATTGTGATTGTTGGTAGGCTTCACAGAAAGCGCAAATGCATATTTTTGTCTGATAGGTATCAAAAATTGTAGTCCGGAAAATTGAGATGACACACTGTTTTCCTCACCATTATTAAGGGCATATGATTGAGATAAATACGAGGTATTAACATACGAAAATTTGAGATGCTTCCAAGTTGAAGGATTATTTAGTGATACATTTGGAGCAAAGGTTGGAACTAAACCTATTGACCCAGCGCCATCGCTGGATGAAAAATAAGATGATCTCATTATACCTAAACCATGAGAGTTATAAATTGACTGGCTAAATGAGGTCGCCATGATTGAAAAAAATAATATAATAGATTTAGGGAGTAACATATAATATTCGAAGCTTAGGATAAAATTCGGTACTGTTTTTGCTGTGGAAAGATATTGTTTTAAAAGGATTGTTCAGTGAGCTTGATTGTAAGTTAAATACATGCAATGAATTGTTATTTTTAAAAAAATCATTACTTCCCAAACGATGATTAAATGAGATATCATTCGCGATAACAGATGAAGCTCCATAATTTATATTGTAAGTGAATGGATCACTAAGGTAGGATTGAAAGTCACTTGGAAATAAGGCACCACTTACAGGGTAAGAATTAATTATTGAAACATCTGATGTATCAATTGATATAGGATGTAGCAACAGTTCAGCATTTCGTATCACACTACCATATGGTAAAACCCAATCCTCAGTGTCTATCATTATGAGAGATTTCAGTCCTTTTGCTAGAGATATAGACAAATTTGTGGTATCGGGGCTAGCTAGATTAGGTGGTTTTAAAATTGATAAATCTTCAACAGAATTGTGAATGTTAAAAGTGTCAATAGTTGTGGAATCATTTATTTGATAATTGAAGAAAACTGATAAAATGGGATAGTTAGAACCCTCATTTACGCTAAATAATTCATAGATCTGATCTTCATTTGATAAGATTGAAATGAGAAAGGTGTTATTAAAACTTACAATTGAAGTGTCCATAAAAAGGGAAAAATCGGATGCATCAATTTCAAAACTTAATCTTGATAAAGAGTAACTGGTATCAGTAAAAACTTTACCGCGAGAAATTATTTTAGAAAAATTTGGATTAAGATTTGTATAGTTAGTTTGAGTTTGGCTAAATACCGAATCAACAGCATTAGGATAATAGTGTAACTGAAAAATTGACGATGAATTAACTGAATCGGTTGTAAAGTATAGACTCAAATCTAAACTGTCTAATGTTAGCAAAGTATCATTGTAATCAATAAAATCATCAATTAGATTTCCATTTAACGGATCAAATCTTCTTGAAGCTGTTTTATCAAATCTGACTAAAGCGTATTCAAAGTCGAATTGATTATTTTTTCCAATGTATATTTTTTTCGATCCTCCCAATGTGGGTGGCACTTGATATGTTAATGATTCTGAAGCTAAAAAAGAAACGGTGTCAATTTTGAGAGACAAGTCATCGTCTTCAATAATGAGAGGTTTATCTTCACAGGAAAATAAAAAAAGACTTAAAAATAAAGGATAAAAATAATTTTCAGATTTTTTTAACAACATTAGCTTATCTAAAATCAATAAACAAAGAATTAAGCGAAATGTTTCGTTAATTCATCGTTTATTTTTGAAGCTGTCGAATCAAAATTAGGATTTTCTTCATCATCGATATCCATTGAGACAAGTTTTTTCTTATTTGCTTTAACAAGCGGTAGTTGTAATAATTTCTTTGTGTTATTCTTTGATGTTGAATCTAGAGAAATAAGTAAATCAACATCTTCAATAGCAGCTTCATAGCAATTAATTTTATTACCAACAATTTTATTAGGTAGCTTTACACCAAGTTTGTCGTAAATCGAACGATCGTAGGTGCAATGTTCGTCAATATTGTGAACGATTAAAACTGTCTTGATATCCTCATAAAATTCCCTAGATTTATAAATTTGATTGTAGATCATTGGAGCTGTAGCATTTTGCCAATCATTGCAAATTATAACATCTGGTTTCCAGAATAAATGAGGCAGTGTTGCCAATGAGGCAATCGAAAAATATGAATATCTTTCATCATTATCAGGTAGAATACGACCATTTTTTGCTTTATAAAGCAAATTAGAAAGAGGCTTAAACCATTCATTATTTTCAAGAAAATAAACTTGCACTCTTGTCTTAGGTATGAATGCACTTTTTGCTGATACAATCTCATCTTTTCCGTCAAATTCAAAGGTTATTTCTCTAAGTCTAATAACTTCTCTAAGTATATATTTCCTTTCGCTAACAAAGCCATACTTAGGTAAAATTGTCCTAACTTCGTTGCCAGAGGTTTGAAGAAATAGTGGAACGTCAACAGAAAATTTACTTAAATGAGAAGTGTTCGCAAATGGGGCAATTTCTGATGTGAAATAGTAGAGCTTAAGAGACATGTATAGGTATTATTGGACTTTTAGTTGTTTTATAGACTGTCGAGCTTTTTCGTAAAATTCTGATCCGGGAAAATAATCTATCAGCCTTTGATATTCTTCTATAGCTTTTTTGATGTTACCCATACTTCGATGGCAGTGGCCAAGTTTCAGCTGAGCATCATCATCTTTGTCTGTACCAGAAAATGAAAAAACTTTTTCAAATTCAACTACTGCTCTTTTATAATTTTTGATTGTATAATAACACTCAGCTAGCCAATACTGACTATTGTCTGCTAAGTCGTTTGTAGGATCTGAAATTACTAAACCTGAAAATCCATTAATTGCTTTACTATAGTCACCATTCTGGTAAGCTGTTAAGGCGTCAATATACGTTCGCTTATACTCAACAGGGCTTATGCGTGAACTAACCCTATCTGACGATTTATTGGATTTTAGCTCATACATTTCAGTAAAACTATTTGCTAAGGTAACAATTTTATTTTCTACCATTACTAATTGGGCAAGGATTTCAAAATTAACACTGTCTACATAAGAAATTTTATCTTCAATTAAACGCATTTTGTTTTGGAAAGTATTAATTCTGTTAATTAGAAGTATGGCTACAGAATCTGTTTGCTCCTTAGCTTTGAGGTTTGCAGATAGAGCGTTTTGTAATTCTGGTAGAAGTAAACGAAATTGAGCATCAAGGGAATCAATTCTCATACTTTGCTTAGATACAGTATTTGATAGCCTAGGTAAATCCATCGAACTAGTTGATCCCTGTCCCAGGATATATGAAGGAAAAAGAAAGCCAAATACAAAAATATAGTGTTTAAGTATTTGTTTAGACATCAAGCATAACCTCAGATTAAAACAATGAAATAGTTTGAGAATTTACCTAAAATCTAGAAAATCGACATTATTTTTATTTTTTTATCCATAAGACTCATCTTTACTAAAATTTATTACAATTCCAATCATTATAAATGAAGAGAGAAGAAAAGAACCCCCATATGAAATGAATGGTAAAGGAAGTCCTTTGACAGGAATCATTCCAGAAGCCATAGAACAATTAACAAAAATATGAGAAAGAAAAATAGTAGAAATTCCAACTAAAACTAAGCTTGAGAATCTGTCGTTTGCGTTGTGAGCTAAATTGATAATTTTTAATATTAAATAAAGAAACAGGATGAGCATTGTCAGAATCAATATAAAACCCATCTCTTCGCCAATTACACTCACTATGAAATCAGACTCCTGAACTGGTAAAAATTTAAGCTGAGTTTGAGTTCCCTCTCCCCAACCCTTTCCAAAAAAACCCCCAGAACCTAAGGCAGTTTTACTTTGAATAACCTGATATCCTGAGCCTAATGGATCTAATTCAGGATTTAAAGCAGTAAGAATTCTATTTCTATGATAAGGCCTAAGAAAATTGTTCCAAAAAAGAGGAAAAATTAGACCTAAAAAAATATTTAAAAAAAATATGGCAATACTATTCCACATTTTCTCTTTAGAAAAATAAATTATTAGACCCATGATGAATGACCATAATGTAAAAATCACAAAATTTGATGCAGAGATGATGCTAAATATTGGTGCAATTACAAGAAACAAATGAAATGGTCTAGCGCCAACCCAATAAAGCATGGGAATAACTGGGCTCATCATTACCAATGCTGTACCTAGGTCTGGTTGATTTAGAACAATTATTGCTGGAATGAACGCAATTACAAATGGTGCTAGGTTAGCTGTGAAATGATTTAATTCGATGTTTCTATCTGAAAGATACCTTGCCAATGTCAAGACAACTATTAATTTTGCAATTTCAGATGGCTGAAGATTAAAGGGTAATCCAATATTTATCCACCTGTATGTATCGGCTACTTTGGATCCAAAAAAGGGAATGAAGACAGCTATAACTGATAAAGTGTAAACAACATATATGTACTCATGAATAATTTTTCTGGGAACAATCGTAAAAATTATCATCAAAACAATTGAAGGAATTAGAAAAAATAGCTGCCTTAAAAAAGCACTAGATTCACCACCTGATTTTACTGCAGCTATACTATATAGAGACGTTAATCCAATCAGCAAAAGTCCTAAAATGATTAAAAGCAAGCTATAAGGGGATGACTTCATTGATTTTGTTAAAAAATTCATTATCTTACGTTTGCAAAATTTGAATTGATATTTTTATAAAATTCATTAAAAATTTTTCCAGCTATTGGAGAGGCAACAGATCCTCCTCCTCCTCCATTTTCAACCAGGACAACTACAGATACCATGTCACCATCATTATTATTAGCAAATCCAATATACCATGCATGCGTTTCTCCATGAGGATTTTCAGCAGTTCCTGTTTTACCGTAAACGTTAACACCAGAAATATTAGGATTCGATAATTTTCCAGTCCCTTTTTTGTCATTTACAACCATATGCATAGAATCATGAATGATGTCCCATGTTCGATCACTTATCGTTGATACAACGATCTCATTTTGTTTTTCTGATGATACAATATGAAGATTTCTTGCTAATCCTTTTGTAGCCAACAAATTTGTGTAAGCCATCATTTGGATGGGTGTTACCAAAATTTCGCCTTGACCTATTGAAATGTTCAACATAGCTCCTGTTGACCATCCGTATTTTCCGTAGAGTTTATTCATAAAGTCTCTATTAGGAACTCTTCCTTTCATCTCAGACGGAAGATCAATTTTTGTTGGAATCCCATGCAAAAATTGCTTTGAACGCGTTTCAAGATCATTGAGACTCACACTCTGAATAGCATCATAGAAAAAAACATCGCAAGATTGTGCTATAGCTGATCTTACATCTACTGCTCCATGTCCATTTTTATCCCAACATTTATGAACTCTATCATAAAACTCGTACTCACCTTTGCAAAAAACATTCCAATTTTCGTCGATGTATTTCTTTTCAAGCAGTTCTATAGCTACAACCATTTTGTATATTGATCCAGGAGGATACATACCATTTGCGACTCTATTAAGCAGGGGTCTATCTGGATCTGAAACTATAGACTGCCAATCATTACTAGATACCATTCCAGTAAAGAGATCTGGATTATAATCCGGAGAGCTCATGTAACTCAAAATTTCACCAGTATTTGGTTTTGAAACAATCACCGCACCTTTTTTTCCTTCGAATATATTTTCAATAAACAATTGAAGATCAATATCGAGAGTAGTTGTGAGATTTTGACCAGGTTGCGCAAGAACGTCTTTATATGAGTCTACTTTGCCTGCTTCTCTACCAAATACATCAACTTGATAATAAGAAACGCCTTTGCTTCCTCTCAAAATATTCTCATATTGTTTTTCTATGCCAGACCAACCAACCAAATCACCAAACGAATAATTTTCTTTATCCATGTTTCTCATCATATCGCTATCAACCTCTTTGAGGTAGCCTAAAATGTGAGTGGCTTTAACTTCAGGATGATAAATTCTTTCTGGAAATTGCTTATATACTATACCTGATAAATAATTTTTTTGCTCCTCGAGTTTGCTTAATTGTTCAATTGTAAGATCCTTAACAATTCGTGCTGGAAGAAATCTACTACGAAAATAATTTTTATAATTCTTAATCAAAATTGAACTATCAATACCTGTGGCTTCGCTTATTATAGAAAAATTTCTTTCCCTATTTTTAATCTCAGCGTCTATACCATAAACAATATATGTAGGATAATTATCAACAATGATTTTTCCATTTCGATCTAATATTAAACCCCTGGGAGCCGGCAAAGAAAGTGCTCTCACGTAATTACTTTTTGCTCTCTGAGAATATTTTTCATTATCAATAATTTGAATTTTAAAAAATCGGCCAACAATGATGAAATGAATGAGAATGATGAATGCATATATTATCCAAACCCTTCCTTGTGAAGTGGAATTAGGAGATCTCAGCATGCGACACTTCTTTCAATGGAAAAATAAATTGTAAGGCAAAAATAAAAAGTAATGTGTAGAGGGTCGATGTGAACCAAACAAACATAAATTCTGAAAAGTCAGATATATAAAGATTTTGAAATCTGAAATAAGATTGAATAAAAAAGTGAAGAGAAAGAATGAAAATCCATGCACCATGAAATACATATGGTAATAATTTTTCATAACTATCTTTTAGAAAGCCTCCTAAATAACCAACTATCGAAAAGCAAAGAGGCTCTAAACCAAAATATGAACCAACGCCAAATAAATTTGAAATCAATCCTAAAACAAATCCTAATAAAGTTCCGAACAATCTCCCACGATAAAGAGAGATGTATAGAATGTATATGACTATAAAATCTGGTCTAATTAGATTTAAAGATAAAAAATCAACTAGCATAAATTGAAAAATAAAAACTACAGTTGATAAAAAAGCAATCTGAAGATTATTCATTCAAACTATCCAGTATTACAAAAACATTTAATAAAGATCCAATGTTTGATGATATTTTAACTTTTACAATTTTTTGAAAACTTCCACGTTCATCTTGTATTTCGATCACATCACCAACAGGTAGATTGGGGGGATAAATATTGCTAAAGCCTGAAGTTTTAACAGGATTTCCAATATCTATTTGAGCATTTTTTTGCACTTCTCTAATTTCACAAAAATCATCATAAAGATATCGTAGTATACCTACCGAACCAGATGGAAATATTCTTACAGGTATGCGGAAGTTCACATCTGTTATTAATTGTGCAATTGAATTTGTTTTGCCTACAACAACAGTTTTTCCAATAACGCCATCTGGAATGATGACAGGCTGATTTATAACAACTCCATCATCTTTACCAACGTTAATTGATATCGATGATAAATTTGAAGAAGAACCCATATTTAATACCTTTGCAGAAAGCAATTTAAAGTTGCTATCTTTTTTGAATTCTAATAAACGCTTAAGAGAATTATTTTCAAAGTAAGCATCTAGCATTGCGTCTGATTGCAAGCTAAGCTGTAGATTTTTTTCTCTTAAAAGCTGCGTCTCCTGTTCAAGCTGAGACACTGTTTTTAACCACATTACCGGTTTTGAAATAAACGAAAACGAGTCTAAAAATTTTGCTCTAACTAAAAGAGTGTTTGTAGAGTCGTTATTGAGAAGAAGTGCTAAGGAAAAGGATATTGATATTAAAAATACTAAATGATCTCTCTTTTTTAAAATAGATAGATATATTTTTTGCATTTACGTTATCAAATAAGAACAGACTCATATTTTTTAACATCCTCAAGAACCTTACCCGTTCCTCTGACAACTGATAAAAGAGGATCTTCAGCAACATTAACGGGAACACTAGTTTGTTCTCTAATGAGCTGGTCAATTCCTTTTAACATACTGCCACCACCAGTCATTATAATACCCTGATCTAAAATATCAGAGGAAAGTTCTGGGGGAGTTCGCTCGAGCGCACGCTTAACAGCCTCTACAATTGCATTGATAGGATCTTTCAATGCTTGACGAATCTCATCAGAGGAAACTTCGATTGTTTTTGGAATTCCAGAAACAAGATCTCTGCCTTTGACAGCGATCATTTCAGTTTTAACTCGCATAGCAGAACCTACAGATTTTTTTATAGATTCGGCAGTAGAAGGACCCACCTCAAGTTTATGTTCGTTTCTAAACCACTGTATAATAGCAGTATCCATTTCATCTCCTGCTACTCGTATTGCTTCTTTAGTAACAACTCCGTTTAAAGCAATTACCGCAATTTCTGTTGTACCTCCACCAATGTCAATGATAATGCTGCCAACAGGTTTTGATATATCTAAACCTATTCCAATAGCAGCGGCAACAGGTTCTTCAATCAAAAAGACTTGTCGAGCATTTGCCCTTTCACCGGAATCTCTGACGGCCCTTCTTTCAACTTCTGTAACGCCAGATGGAACGCAAATAACCATTCTAGGTCTAGCAAGGCGATTCATATTGATTTTACTTATAAAACCCTGAATTAAACCATCCGTCATGTTAAAATCAGCAATGACGCCATCTCTTAGAGGTCTAACGGTTTCAATTTCGCGATGCGTTCTTCCAACCATTGCTTTTGCATCATAACCAACAGCGATTATTTTGTCATCGTGAACAGATTTTGCCACAATAGATGGTTCGTTAATCATTACACCTTTACCTTTTATGTAAACCAAGGTATTAGCGGTACCAAGATCTATTGCAATATCTCCAGATACCCAATTAAGGGGATTTTTGAAATTGTTTAGAAAATTCATTAATTATAATTAAACGCTCGGATTATAATTATAATTTATAAAAAAAAAGGATATGATTACATTAAATAAAGTATGTTCAGAAAATTATTCTGGGTTCATTCGTCCTTTTGAAGCAAGGCTATCTGCAACTTTATTTTTATCGCGTAAAACATGATTAAAAGACCAATTTTCTAACTTAGATAGCAGAAGAATTGATTTTTTATGAAGATTTTTCATCCTATCATTTTTTACTTTATATAAACCATTTATTTGCTTCACCACTAACTCACTATCGGAAAAAATATTTACATTTGTTATTGATAACTTTTGAAGAGACTCAAGGCCAAAAATTAGGGATTCATACTCTGCCTCATTGTTTGTTGCATCGTCAAGATATTTTGAAAAAGTAAACAATTCAACATCATCTTGATAAATTACTCCTCCAATACCTGCTGTTTTTGTATGGAGGTCAGCAGCTCCATCCACAAACATAGTATATCTTTTACTATGAGACTTTAACTTCTTCAAAATACTGCTAAGATCATATTTCTTAATATTACCATCTTCTTCAATTAATGACACCAATGAACGTATTTCTTTGCTTGATAACTTCAATCTCA
>MDSY01139043.1_pt1 | contig 11147 bp, 5 predicted proteins | sample 811131 | NCBI WGS metagenome assembly MDSY01 (sample SAMN05326643, study PRJNA326480) | marine metagenome | isolation source: seawater | place: Atlantic Ocean: South West | collected 2010
AGGGGGGGTTAGGGGGGGGGTAGGGGGGGGGGGGGGTTTGCGATCCTGGAAGTAGGTGGCGCCCCCCGAGGCGGAAGTGTCGGCAACGATGGCGCCGTCGAATGGATCGTCGGCCGCCGCAGCGGCCGCCGCCGCAGCCGCCTCCGCCGCAGCCTTCGCGCGCTTGCTCGGCGGCTTCGAGAGCGACCCTATACGGATCGTAGCGGCCTCGCCCTCGTCGAGCATCTTCATCTTAGAGCGTCCGGCGTTGTCGGCCGGCTTCATCTTCTTGAATGGGGCTGGAGCGGATGGGGCAGCAGCCGTGCTGCGGCTCAGGAAGACGCTGCCGGAGCCTTTCGCACTCGAGGAGGGCTTGCTGGTGCTCGACGCCTTCGCGGGCGAGCGGCCGACGCCTGCAGATGCGCTGGTGGAGCCGTTGGTGGAGCCGCTGGAGGGGCCGTTGGTGGGGCCGCTGGTGGGAGCGTTGGCAGGGTGGGGTGGAATGGACTTGCTCGGCGTCTCGGCTCGCGCGGCGCCCGAATAGCTCTCAGGCGGCGCGGGCGGCACGATAACGAACGGCTCGATTGCAGCGAGTGCTTGCTCGTTGAGCTTGAAGTGCTGGAGCTTAGGGTGAGCGGTTCGGGAGCTGGGGGGAAGCAAGCTGAAGCCGACGCGCCAGTTCCACTCCAGCGCGTTGTTGCTGTCCAGCTCAGAGGCAGGAATGCCCCCGAGGAGCCTTGCCAGCCTCTCACCATGCGAGGACATGCAGCGCTTGATGTGTGTAATAACACCTCGACAGTGCTCGTAAAAAGAGCCTGGCGAAGACGCCCGCCGTCGGTGGAAGCAGAGTGTGTGTGACGATGAGCGATTCATCGGAGGAGAGCGAGGGCTCCGAGATCTCCGTCAAGCTTGCCGAGGGCTCCGATCCTTCCCAAGCACCCGCAGCACCCGCAGCATCTCCAGCACCGACAGCACCAGCCGCCGTCAAGCTCGGTGACGATGGTGACGTGTTTGACCACAACGAGGGCCTCCTGAGCTCATCGTCGCCCCGCGAGCAGAGGGACGTGTTCGACTCGGCCTCCGACAGACTGTTCGATACCGCTTGTGACACTCTTCTCAGCGCGGCCACCCTCCCCTACCACGCCGTCTCCGGGAAGGTGAACCCCACCTCGTACGAGGACAACCACGAGTTCCGAGTTCCGAGCGCACAGGCGCCGGCGCTCCAAGCGCCTCCGGTGCCTGTGAGCGCGCGCCTGAGCATGGACCACGACGATGGTACCGATGACACCTCGACGCCGCCCGGAGCCCTCCTCCCGCCCCGCGCCCCCGCCGATCCGAGCCAGCCGGTGACGGCGAAGCCTCCGGCGGTCGACCCCGTCGCCTCAAAATCGGAGAAGGAGAGGACCAAGTTGATGGTGCTGGATCTGTGGGAGAAGGCTGGGGTGCTCCGAGAGAAGGCGGTCAGTGCGGCCGAGAAGGCGACCGAAGAGCGCGTCCGCAAGACCGTCGAGGAGGAGCGCAAGCAGATGATTACTAATTACGAGGAGCGGATCCGGATGGAGTTGGAGGAGGCCAAGCAGCGTACGTGGGCTATGGCGAATAAGCAGCAGGAGCAGGCGGTGGAGATGGCGCTGCGGGAGCAGCAGAACACCCTCGATCGCACGCGGCAGGAGCTCGCCGACCAGTCGGGCAAGGCGAAGCAGGAGCTCGACGAGGCGTATCACACGATCAAGAAGGAGCTCGTCAAGGACATGCAGGAGGAGCACAGGCGCGAGCTGAGCAAGGCGGTGCGGGAGGCGTGGGAGTGTGCGACGCGTGAGAAGGAGCAGGCGGTCGCCGCCGCCGTCGAGCGCGCCAGGGCAGGGGTCCTCAAGGAGACCACTGACAGCATGGCGCAGCTACGGATGACGTTGCGTGCCGAGCTGCGGGAGGGCGTTGCCACGTCCAAGCGGGAGGCCGAGGACAAGTACTCGGCGGCGATCGCCACGAGTAAGCAGACGCTCGCCGAGATGCGCTCGCAGATGAAGAACCTCAAGCAGGAGCTCGAGGAGGCCAAGGCGGCCGTTGCCGAAGCCGAGCGCCGCGCCGCGCACGAGCAGCAGACCGCCGTCCGCGAAGCCGTCGCCGCCGTGGAGGAAGTCCACAAGCAAGTGCGGGAGAAGGCCTTGCGTGAGACGGTCGCGATGCCATATGCTGGAGCCGTCACAAAACCGTTCGCCGTGACGCTCGATGCGGGGACCGCATCGTTCTGAAACCTGATCTGAGTGCGCATTATTGCACGTGGTATGGCCGGCTCGGTTTGAACCAATCGCTTGGGCGAGCTCTGCAGGCTCTCCTGCTCGCTCGAGTGTGTGCCGAGTCACCAGTGGCGTCTACAGGCATTGTCGCTCCCCATATCGCATATGGCTCATGTGAAGGTTTGTAGGTTCAGCAGGTTGAGCAGCCGCGACCCGCGAGCTTAACAGCTGATACAGCGATATTACGCTAAAGTGTAGATATTCTGATGTACAGTAGGAACCTACCCAAAAGCAAATTATACACACACTGATACTCGATTACTCGTGAGTCGTGACGCGAAGAGCGCAAGAGGGAGCTATACGTATCACGCCACTTCGGTGCCTACCCAGAAGTGTCGCTCGTTGTTGAGGCGCCCACAAGCACGTCACTTTGTTTGCTCTTGCCCATGGCACTGCCGGTCAGCCGCATGATCTGACCACGCCTCGCCACGTCCGGTAATGCGGCGAGTCGATCGATCTCTACCAGCCGTTTTGAGCGCACCCGCCGCCTCTCATCAACGTCACCGAGCGGAGCGTGACTCGCCGAGGCATCTGCCCACATGGCAATCTGCGAGAATGATGTGATGGCGTCGCCATCGTGAGTGTGCGTTGCGAGTAGCGCGCGTAACCACGGGGAGAGAGCTCCTCTACGGAGCTTGCCGATGCAACAGGGCGAGACGGCGAAAGCGGCGCCGTGGCGTGCGGCGAGTGTGAGCGCGTCGTCGCTCGCCGAGCCGCACGCGTGTAGTGAGAGCACAACGTCGCATGGACCATCGTAGTCTCCAATCGTGCCGTGCCATGAGGTGATGCGCGAGCCTGGCAGCTGCTCCCCGATCGACTGCCCCGCCACCGACTGCCCCCCGACTGAGTGCGCCCCCAATGACTTGGCCATCGAGTGCGTGCTGTGCGCTGAGTCGCCCACCTCCCATCCGGCGGCGGAGGCGCGGCTTCGGAGTAGCGCAAGCGAGCGCTCCTTTGTGTCGATCCCGACGAAGCGGACAGAAGGGAACGCGGCGGCAAGAGGGAGCATCAAGTTGCCAGAGCCGCATCCGCAATCGACCACAACGAGTGGCCGAGAGACGGGGCGTTGCTCAGATCGCTCGAGTTGGTTCGTGTGCGGTGTACCGATGGTGGTACCGAGGGGAGTGTCGACGGGATTGCCGAGGGGATTACCGAGGGGATTACCGAGGGGATTACCGAGGGGATTACCGAGGGGATTACCGAGGGGATGGCCAAGGGGATTGCCAAGGAGCAAGGTGGAGAGCAGCCATGCGAAGCCCTGCACTGTCTCGCGTTTGCGATCGCCGCGAGATGTGCCGGCGGCCATACGCGAAGAGGAGCGGCAGGGGTCGACTGCCTGTGGGAGCGACGCCCAGTCGATGAGTGCGAGACTACACGGCGGCGTGAGGTCAGGACCAGCGTCTCGCACTGGGAGCGGAGTTGGGTCGGCTTCGAGGCGGTCCAAGAGCGCATCGAGTCGGTGCGTCTGTCGCTGTCGCTGTCGCTGCCTATGCTCGCGCCGCTCAGGCTTCGGAGACGCTGCTTGAGAGGCGGGCAGTGATGGTGGCGGCGCCCCGGCTACATTGGGTTTTGTTGAGGCTGTATTGGGCGTAGCCGGGACTGTGTTGGGGGTCGCTTGCGTCTCCGCGAGAGCTGCTATGGATGCGATCACATCACGCCCATCTAGTTGGCATGCTCGCTCTGCAAACGAATCGAGCACCGCGCTGAGCGCGTCCTGCTCGGCGAACGCTAGGATCATCGTGCCAATGTGCTCCTGCAGCCGGCCATCCTTGAGCTGCCTCGGCCCGCCGGGGCGCGGCAGGACGTGCACGTCCACAGCAGTGCTCAGAGCCCGCCCAGTGAGCTCGCCAGAGGCCCATCGCTCCAGCTCAGGCACCGAACGGCCGAAGGGCAGACCCTTGAGCACAAGCACGTGCTTGGCATCGACAACCATTCCGCGCAAGTCCAAAAACAAAACAAAGTTTTAACCGGGTTTTTTAAGCCCCCTCAATCGCAGCGATCTACGGGGCTGATGTCAGAGCCGGCCTCCACGGAGGGGGTAGATGCGGCGGCTGATGCCGCGGCGACTTCGAGTGGTCTGGCAAAGCAGGATCTGGCCACTCTGGATGTGAACGTTCTACACGCGCTCTCGCCGGAGGTGATCAGTCGCCAGGCAACGATCAACATCGGTGAGCCAGCGCACGCACTTCTGTTCTGCCTTCTGCTTGCTGGTCTGCGTGCGTGTGTGGGCGTGTCTTCTGAGCTGCTGGTGCGTGCGATACAGGTACGATTGGCCACGTCGCTCACGGCAAGTCCACGGTCGTCAAAGCCATCTCGGGGGTGCAGACTGTGCGCTTCAAGAACGAGCTGGAGCGCAACATCACCATCAAGCTTGGCTATGCGAATGCCAAGATCTACCAGTGCAAGGATCCCAAGTGCCCTCGGCCTGGCAACTTTCTGACTCGCGGCAGCGCCTGCGACGACATTGTCAAGCAGGGCAACTTCACCTACGAGCTCGTGCGCCATGTGTCCTTTGTCGACTGCCCCGGCCACGACATCCTCATGGCCACCATGCTCAACGGTGCCGCGGTGATGGATGCAGCGCTGCTCCTGATCGCGGGGAACGAGCCTTGCCCGCAGCCCCAGACCTCCGAGCACCTCGCCGCCGTCGAGATCATGAAGCTCCAGCACATGATCATCTTGCAGAATAAGATTGATCTCGTCAAGGAAGCGTCGGCCCTCCAGCAGTACGAGGACATCAAGGCCTTTGTCAAGGGCACCGTTGCGGACGGCGCGCCCATCGTGCCCATCTCGGCGCAGCTGCGATATAACATTGACGTCGTCGCCGAGTACATCACCAACTCCATCCCCATCCCCGTGCGCGACTTTACGGGAGAGCCCAAGATGATTGTCATCCGCTCTTTCGACGTCAACAAGCCGGGGCAGGAGGCTGAGGACCTGCGCGGCGGCGTCGCCGGCGGCTCGATCCTCTCGGGCGTGCTCAAGGTGGGCCAGGAGATCGAGATTCGCCCGGGGATCATCTCGCGCGGCGCCAACGGCAATGTGAAGTGCGTGCCACTCTTCTCTCGCGTCACTTCGCTATTCGCCGAACACAACGATCTGCAGTTCGCCGTGCCCGGAGGGCTCATCGGCGTGGGTACGCTGATCGATCCGACGCTGACGCGCGCGGATCGGCTCGTGGGACAGGTATTGGGCTCGGTGGGACCCCTGCCACAGATCTACACCGAGCTCGAGGTGAGCTACTATTTGCTGCGGCGATTGCTCGGCGTCAAAACGGCAGAGGGAGAGAAGCAGGGCAAGGTGCAGAAGCTCGCCAAGGGCGAGATTCTGATGCTGAACATCGGCTCCCCCTCCACGGGCGGGCGCATTCAGGCCGTCCGCGCCGACCTCGCCAAGATCGCGCTCACAGCGCCAGTCTGCACAGCGGAGGGCGAGAAAATCGCCTTGAGCCGCCGCGTCGAGAAGCACTGGCGCCTGATTGGCTGGGGCGAGATTCGCAGGGGCATCACCATCGAGGCAGAACGCAACTGACGCGCACACCACTCGGATTAGTATGTTTAGAGTAGCAGCACGAAAGACAGACGACAGATTCCAAAACCATACAAGACATTGGCAGGGGAGCACGCCACCGCAAGCGGAGGCGTCACTACGTTTTTGGCTCCCGCGGCCCGTGCCGAATGCCGAATGCTGCCATGATGTCGTTAATATATAGAATATGTAACAGTGTTATATATATATCAAATGATTCATTGATTCGCGAAATTCATGTTGAAATATATTTATATTAATATAAATATTAACTGCTCGTCTAATCTGGTAATCTTAATCATGTTCATGTTGAATCTTTCAATCTGAATCTATGATAATGTTTTTGTATTTTGTTTATGTTAATGTTATATCATAACTATTATATAGTTTTTAAATTAGTTATATATTTATATTAGTTATAGTATTATAGTATTAGTAGTAGATAGTAGTCAATGATAATGTTTGTGTACGTCTACTTGTACGCCATAATGATAATGCCATTAATTGGATAATCCATAATGTCGGCTCTGAATAATGGATCAATCAAATTAATAGCTCCGCCATAGAATTAATAATGGGTCGATGTTCCTACAGGTAATAAAGCTTGAGCATTAGCATAAGCTATACCTATGGGCCTAATTCTAATAGCCAATAGGAGTTCCAATTCCTGTACGCACATCCAAATAAATTGATCTCCATCTTGCAATCACTTGACATTTCAATCTGCCTCGAGCTCCAAGATGATACTGTTGCTGAGCTTCAGATTGAATGCAGGGGCATCGATGGGCTCGCATGACTCTGCGTCCGGATCGCAAGCCTGCTCTTCTCTTTCTGCGTGCTCGCCTCGTGTGGGTACGGCCGCTGCCGAGGCCACCGCAGCAGGAGGCCCTTCTCGAGTGATGCCTGCGCAATCATAACCATCCTGACGAGTACCGCGTCCGCCTCCAACTTGCGCCGGCCGTTCTTCCCCCTCCGATTTGGGAGCAAGGTTTCCCGCCCTCTTGGAGCGCGCCACGCGTGTCGGCTTGGTGCTCACCTGACGTTCGACTTCCTCAAGAGCTGGCTCATCTTCCACTACACGTAGCAGAAGACTCAAGATGCGCCTGCGACGCGCACACAGCGGGCATTTTGAGAGTGCCCTCCGAACCCATAGACTGAGTGAAGCTTGCCATGCGCATGCTTGGGGGGGCGGAGCAGTCAGCCACGGAAATTGCGAATGACGGCGGCCACCGGCCAGCGTACCTGCGACTCTCAAACTTGGCACTCACTGGTTTGAGGGCGACCGCGTGCGGCAAGGGCACGGTGGCGCGATACTTCCCAGGCGCGTACAGCTGGAGCTCCTCTGCTGTCAATCTCAGCTCGAGCTCATCCGCATCTCGCACAAGTGGCATGTGCGCCTTGACGCTGAGGCATTCGGGCGTGGCAGCCTCGGGTGCATTCCCGCCGCCCAACGGCCTCGGCTTGACGGCGTAGGCGGGAGCCGGCAGTTTTGCGGCGAGCTCCGCCTCGTTCGTGCTTGCGACTTCTTCTATGAGCTTTCGCGCCTGCCCCTTTCCCGCCGACTCTCTCGCCGACCCTCCCGCCGACTCTCCCGCTGATTCTCCCGCCGATTCACCCGCGTCTTCTTTGGGCACGTCTAGACGAGCTGACTCGGCGCGACCGTGCTCAGCCAAATTGTCACCCCCGTCGCTCGTCGTAGCCGATCCCTTGCGCCGCATGAATTGTGGGAGCGGCGCGAGTCCCTTGTAGTTGCCTCTGAGATGTGGAAAAGTGAACTCGTGCGAGAGCTCGTCCGCATGTTTCTGTTTGATCTGATGGAGGGTGAGCTCGAGCATGAGCTTGCGGTAGTCAGTGTCAGCGAGTGAGTTTTGGATCGTCTCCGGGTGGAAGACCACGTCGTAAACCGTGCATAACTCACCGTGCTTGTCGAGGTCTTCGCGAGGCGGTCCGAGCGAGAGTGGTATCCGAAGTGGTACGTTACCATCTTCGGAAGTGTCCATAACCTGGGGCACGTCGACGGCCTCGTGCTGGCAGATGTTGATGAAGACCTTGGCGCCCCGACGCGCCGCGCTGCGCGTCTTGGCGACGAAGCCTGCGCGAGGCGTCACCTTCTGTACGTGAGCAGGCAGGCCGCCTGCGCTGCTGCCCTTGGCGCCGCGCTTGGCGGCCTGCTGCAGTTGTAGCTGCTGGACCAGTTGCTCGTACTCGGCGGGATTGTCCCGCCGCATGTCCTCCAAATACTGCAGCATCTCGTTCTCCTGCGTACTCAGGTCTGGCGCGGCCTCCATGGCCATGGTTTGCGCGCGTTGAAAACGAAGTCGGAAGAAGCGTGATGAAGGGTGACACCTTAAGTACACAAGTAAACATACACTCCACAGCTCCACCACGGACGGACCCGTCTGTTTCGATGCCGGCGCAGTCTTCTTTTCGCGTGGCACCTTCGGACCGATTGCTCCCTCCGTCGCCGCCCGCTCTCTCTCCCAGCCGTCCGCTTCTCCCTTGGCGTCTCGCCCTCCTCCTCACCCTCCTCGCTCTCGACCTCCTACTGGTCACGAGCTGTGCGACCGCATGCGGCGCCGGCAGTCACTGCGCTCCCGGCGATGGCGAGACGCGCCTCGCGCAGGTGAGCGAGTTTGTGAGTCACGTGTGGTTCGTAATACCCTACCGCTTCGGCGAGACCTCCCTCGACTTCTGCCTCTTGAGCCTCTGGCGCGTCAAGATCTTTCTCTGTATCGTACTGCTCCGGGCGCGTCCAAAAAAGAAAACAGCGAGTAGCCCATCGCTGGCGCCACTGGAGGCGAACGGGGCGGATAGCAGCAGCATCTCTACGAGTACCACCACGACCGCCCCGCCGCGCACCATCACCGCGCGCACCGCCGGCCGTGCTGGCCTCGTTGTCGCCGCCGTGAGTCTCCTGTACTCTTTCGCAAAGCCGCTCGCGCGTATGCTGCAGTCTGGGGTGCAGGGCCCGGGTTCGGGGTCGCTCCCCGCAGATGGGACGACCCCCGGTGAGGTCTACTTCTGGATCATCACACTATCCACGCCCATCTTGGCATACTGCGAAAAAATAACATGCGACGCGGTCTGCGCTGCCATCGGACCTACAGACCCCCCGCTGGACAAGTCAAAAAAGGGCGCCAAAAAGAGAGGCCACGGGGGTCACGGGGGAAATGGGGGTGATGGCGGTCAGGGCGGGAGTCAGGGAGAAGCGGAGGACCCGGCATCATCGATCAAGAGCGAATACTTGGAGCGGACCTCGCCACCCGTGAAAACGCTACGGTTCACCTTCGGGTTGATGGGGCCAGACGGGCCACTCCTCTGCTTTGCCTACTCCGCACTGATCGTCGCGGCGGCGGGCGAGTCGGTGGTGCCGTTACTCTACGGCAAAGTGATCGACGCGATCGCCATCAGCAAGGACCCCGACGGCTTTGTCCGACAGATCTCTCGTCTCATCGTGGCGGCCGCCATCACCGGCCTCGCCACCGGCTGTCGCGGCGCAACCTTCACGTACGTGGGTGGCCGCTTCGGCGTCCGTTTGCGGCAGAGGCTCTTCGACTCGCTGCTGAGGCAGGAGGCCACATTCTTCGGCGCTGTCAAGACGGGAGAGGTGACATCTCGGCTGTCTGCCGACTGCGAAAAGGTGAGCGATCAGGTCACGCTCAACGTGCAAGTCTTCCTCCGAAGCCTCGTACAAGTCATCTTCACCTTCGGCTTCATGGTCGTCATCTCGTGGCGTCTCGCGGTCACCTGCTTCGTCGTCGTCCCTGCGGTCGTCATCTCCTCCAAAGTCTTCGGCAACTTCATGCGCTCGCTCTCAAAGGATGCGCAGCAGGCGCTCGCCGACGCCAACTCGACCGCCGACGAGGCCGTCGGCTCCATCTTGACGGTCAAGGCGTTTGCGGCGGAGGCGGAGGAGTCGAGGCGGTACGAGAGAGGCCTCGCCGACTTCCTCCACACCCAGTGGCGACAGGCGCGGGTCTACTTCTGGTACTCATCCCTCACCTTCACCTTCTTGCCGTACTGTACGTATTGCATCGCGCTCTACTACGGCGCGCAGCTCACGGCGACGCCCGAGGGGTGTGGCGGCGGAGAGGGGTCGCCGTTGTGCCAGCTCGACCCGCCCGGCCTCGTCTCCTTCGTTTTCTACATGCAGAGCCTCCTCTCCGCGTTCAACACGCTGGGGTCCATCTACACTGGACTCGCCCAAGCGGTCGGTGCCGCCGATAAGGTCGTCCGCTGGATCGAGCGCCCTCCCCAGCGAAGCGAGTCTGAGTCGGTGGGGCGGCGTCCCCAAACGTGCCACGGCGACATCCGGCTCGAAAACATCCGCTTCCGCTACACCCTCCGCCCCGAACAGCTCGTGCTGGACGGCCTCTCCCTCCATGCGCGCGCCGGCGAGGTCATCGCGCTATGCGGACCATCGGGCGGCGGCAAGTCGTCCTGCATCGGGCTCCTGGAGCGTTTCTACGAGCCCGAGGCGGGGAGGGGCCTCCTCGACGGCGTCCCTGTGGCCGAGCTCGATCCGGTGTGGTACCACAAGCACGTGGCGCTCGTAGGGCAGGAGCCCGTCCTCTTCGCGCGCTCCATCAAGGACAACGTGTGCTACGGCCTCGAAGGCGAGCTCGACCAGAACACGGCGGAGGGCCGCGACGAGGTGGTGCGCGCCGCGACGCTCGCCAACGCGCACGAGTTCGTACACGGCTTCGAGCTCGGGTATGAGACCTTTGTGGGCGAGCGCGGCGCGCAGCTCTCGGGCGGGCAGAAGCAGCGGATCGCCATTGCGAGGGCGCTCGTCCGTCGCCCAAGCGTGCTGCTGCTCGACGAGGCGACGAGTGCGCTCGACGCGGAAAGCGAGGCCGTCGTGCAGGAGGCGATCGATGCGATGATCGCACAAGGCGGGATGACGGTGGTCGTGATCGCACACCGTCTCTCGACGATTCGAAACGCCAACACGATCCTCGTTGTCAAGGGGGGGACTATTGCTGAAGGTGGCACCCATGAAGAGCTCCTGCAGAGGGGGGGCGAGTACTCGAAGCTCGTCGCCAAGCAGATGAAAGTGAACGGAGCGAGTGGGTCGTCGATCGCACACGAATCGCGCGTCGCTAGTAGTCTCAAGTTGGCCTCAGCTGGGAGCTAGAAGAACGTAAATGAGCTCGGCGAGCTGTGGGACAAAAGATCGAGCGGAGACGACCGGTGGAGACTGGCGGAGACTAGCAAAGGCTGGCAAAGGCTGGCGGAGACTACGGCGCAGCATTGGTACATCAGTGAAAGAGATTTGATGTGGCTCGCATGCAAGCATAGGAGTGGCACCTGGCTTCAAATACGATGGAGCAGATCTGCTTG
>MDSY01015978.1_pt1 | contig 11146 bp, 9 predicted proteins | sample 811131 | NCBI WGS metagenome assembly MDSY01 (sample SAMN05326643, study PRJNA326480) | marine metagenome | isolation source: seawater | place: Atlantic Ocean: South West | collected 2010
GCCCACGAGATTGAGGAGCAGTTGTTCACGACACATCGCCAACAACTGCCGAGGCACGTGCCCATACCCCTTCCGCGCCAGGACTTCTGGGAAATGGTTCGAGCGCTTCTCTCAAACCTTGATTTGGAGATTCAAGAAATGGTCCGGAAAGGCTCGATTGACATGCGTCTTCAAAATCTGCAAAAAAGGCAGACAAACATACGGCGAATCGCCTCGGAACTCGCCAGAAAGCGGATGGTTGCCATGATGCAACACGCCGCAAGCCAAGCGCTGCGAAGCGGAGTGAATCCTGGCATGGCTCAGGAACTGCCATCGCTTGATTGGCAACGTCATGATCCTGCTGAGAAAGCGTTTTATCACGCCCTTCAACTCAATGTTGACCGGTTCAAAAAAGAGATTGATTGGCAAGGGATGCAGCAAGGTTTGCTAGGAGAAATCATGATGCAGCCTCGCACCCATGCACCTGGAACCATGCAGTTGGATGCTTATGTTGGTGAAGGAAAAATCACCTCACGACCTCCACCAGATTTAGCCTTCGAAGACACGATGGAGCCCTTGCCTGCGACGCAAGAAGACGCCGAAGAACGGTGGATGGACGATGCCCCGTGGGCCGATGAGGAAGCCTACTTGCTTGCAGACATGCAGGGGCAAGCGGACACTGATGGCCCTTCAACCGCGCCCGAACCTGCAGCTCCATCGGCAGCCAAGCACGGCGCAGCCATGGAGTTGGCACCGTCAAAAGAGCCCATTCAAACCATCCAAGACGAGCCACCGACGGCGGTGGCAGAACCCGCCGAGACGCCGGCCCCTCAAGACGAGGATAACGTGCGTGTTCGAATCCTCGAAACCATGCCTGAACCCGTCATGGACGCTTCAGGAGAGCCCTTGGTGCTCGAGGTCGGTGATGTTCATTTCCTTGACGAGGGCATGGCTGCATGGCTCATCGACGCCGGCGTGGCCGAGCGGGCTGAATTGTGAACGTCAAGCGATTCGGCTTGGCCCTAAACTGAGAACCAAAGGCTACGCTGTGCTTGTTGGAATGGCTCCTTTGAGCCGAATCAATCAAACAAACGTTCAGTTGATGTTTCTCATTGAGATCTCAATGCTGACGGTGTCGGGGATAGGAATCTTGGTCACCGAGCGGAGAGCCGTTTGGTCCTTTGCCGTTGAGATGTCCATCTCAAGCAGACGCTTGTGAATGCGCATTTCCCAGTGGTCATAGGTTTCACTGCCTTCGCCGTCCGGTGCCTTTCGAACAGGGACCACAAGTCGGCGTGTTGGCAGAGGAATTGGACCACGGAGGTTGATTCCACCGCTGTCGCAGATGGTTTTGATTTGGCTGGCTACGTTATCGATGTCCTGGTGGTTTTCACCGGTCAGTTTGATAACGGTAACAGCAACCATTCATTTCACTCCTCGCACCAATCCTCAAGTGAGCGAACTCACTTCTTCTCGATCTTCAAGCAAACGCCTGCAGCCACGGTCTTGCCCATGTCGCGGATAGCGAAGCGGGAAAGTTCAGGGAAGGTGTCCATTTGCTCAATGGCCAACGGCTTGGTCGGTTGGAAGCGGATGAGACATGCATCTCCAGTCTTCAAGAAGGAAGGGTTGGCTTCCTTGCCGGACTTGTTGGTCTTTTCCAAGAGGTCCATGAACTTCACAGCGACTTGAGCGGTGTGAGCGTGGAACACAGGGGTGTAGCCAACGGAAACAGCCTTTGGAATGTCCATGAGCTGAATTTGTCCGACGAAGTGCTCGTCGTGTCGAACGAAGGTTGGTTCGTTGTCGGAGTATCCCGCAACGTCGCCACGGCGAATGTCGTCAGCAGCGAGGCCACGAACGTTGAATCCAACGTTGTCGCCGGGCTCAGCCTTGTCGACCATGGTGTGGTGCATCTCAATGGACTTCACTTCACCGCCCTTCATTGAAGGGTTGAAGACGACGTTCTTACCGACGTTCAAGACACCGGTTTCGATCTTGCCAACAGGCACGGTACCGATACCGGAGATCTTGTAGACATCCTGAATTGGCAGGCGGAGCGCCTTGTCGGATGGCTTGGATGGCATTGGGGTGGCGTTGATGGCCTCAAAGAGGGTTGGACCCTTGTACCATGGGCACTTGTCCGACTTGTTGTACACGTTGTCGCCGTTGAGGGACGAGGCAGGAATCATTGGGACGTCGTCCGGCTTGAATCCAGCCATGCGGAGAAGTTGAGAGACTTCCTTGCATGCGTTGTTGTACTTCTCTTCGGTCCAGTCGACACCAGAGATGTCCATCTTGTTGACGTGGACGATGAGGCCCTTGACACCAAGCACCTTGGCCAAGAAAGCGTGTTCCTTGGTTTGGGCGTTGACACCGTCGTTGGCTGCGCAGAGCAACACAGCGGTATCGGCTTGGGATGCACCGGTGATCATGTTCTTCACGAAGTCTCGGTGACCTGGTGCGTCGATGATGGTCCAGTAGTAGTCAGGGGTGAAGAACTCCTTGTGAGCGACGTCGATGGTGATACCACGCTCGCGCTCTTCCTTGAGTCCGTCCATGACGTACGCAAGTCCGAATCCGGCCTTACCGGATTCAGCAGCGAGTTTTTCGTTCTTCTCAATCACGTGCTCTTCGATGTGACCGGAGTCGAGGAGGAGACGTCCAACGGTGGTGGACTTTCCGTGGTCGACGTGACCGATAAACACGATGTTGCGGTGTGGCTTGCTTCTGTCTTCCCATTGTGATGGCATGGTAATCGCTCCTTAGCAAGCGCTCCCACAATCATCCCCTATATCAAAAGCGCGACGCGGTATGGGAGCCAAATTTCCCTCATTTGCCCGTTTTTTCATTGAGCATCGAGAATTTCTCCGTTGGTATCAATCTTGTACAAGCGGAGCGTGCTGGTTGCGCCTCGCATCGCCAACGGGCTTCCTGAAATGGCCACGACACGCTCACCTGGCTTGATGCGACCCTGGAGAACCAATTGCTTCACAGCCTCTCGCATGGTTTTGGAACCGCGGTCGTGTTCCTTTGAAAGAACGGCATCAACCCCGGGAAGAAGGCAGGTTCGCCGAAGAGCACGAAGCCGATCGCTAACCGCCGTCACGGGAATCGAAGGGCGATAGCCCGAGACCAAACGTGGCGAAGTGCCATGTTGGGTGGCCACGACGAGGCGAGACGCCCCGGCTTCCCGAGCCAACTCCACACCAGCATGGGCCACGGCCCGTGTTGAGCGGAACCGAGCCAAGGCGGTCGGACGGAGCTGGTAGGTGTCCAATCCGTCCTCGGTGGCTTGCGCGATTTTGGCCATGGTCTGAACCGTTTCAAGAGGGTACTTTCCGGAGGCAGTTTCCCCCGAAAGCATGACCCCTGTGGCGCCGTGCCGGATGGCGGTTGATACATCGCTGACCTCGGCTCGCGTCGGGCGAGGTTGGAAGGTCATGGAGTCCAGCATCTGAGTGGCGACCACCACGGGCATGCCTCGTTCGAGGGCTTTGTCGATGATGCGTTGCTGAGCGACCGGGACATTTTCAAGTGGAATTTCTACGCCCAAATCACCCCTCGCCACCATGACGGCATCGGCCAAGTCGAGGATGCTGTCCAAATTTTCAAGGGCGACGGGGTGCTCAATTTTGGCAAGGATAGGGACGTGCATGGAGGCCGCTTGGACCGCTTCCTTGGCGGGCATCAGGTCTTCAGCCGTGCGGACGTAACTGACCGCGATGTAATCTGCACCGTTTTCAAGAGCGTGTTGGAGGGCTGCCTTGTCCTTGGGTCCAATCGCGGGGAGGTCGACGAGCGTGCCGGGAACGTTGACTCCTTTCCGGCTGCTGATGGGTCCGCCATCCATAACTTTGCAACGCACCTTTCCACCCGATTGCCCGGAGGCGGCAAGGACGGTGAGGCGGATAAGGCCATCAGCCACCAAAATTGGATCGCCAACGTTGAGTTCGGCCGAAAGGCCGGCATACTCCACGGGGAAATCGGTTCCGTTGGTCGATTCCAGTTCACGCATGCCGCAGTGGAGGGTGATTTCGCTGCCTTCGTCAAGCATTTCCACTTCAGGAAAATTGCCAAGCCGGAGTTTTGGACCGGGCAGGTCAGCCAAAATGCAGGTAGGGCGCCCAAGTTCGTCCTCAATGTCCCGCACCCGCCGATAGAGGTCGGTTTTGTCCTCCGGCTCACCGTGAGAATAATTGAAGCGGCAGACATCAACGCCGGCCTCCAGCAGCGATTTGAGCGTTGCTCGGTCGTCGCAAGCAGGACCGATGGTCGCTACGATTCGCGTTCGTCGCATGCTTCAATCACCTCATTTGTAGTAGAGGCGAATCACGAACTGATCAACCCTGAAATCGTTGATGCGGTCGTTTTGGATGGTCATCGTCCAATCCCCATCACCGTAGGTTGACTCGGTGTCGGAAAAGATGTAGCCTGAAAGTCTCAAGTGGATGCAATCGAGGTCGTCATCGCAATCGCCATCGTCGCGCGATTCAAGGTCGGTTGAAGTGGTGTTTCCCGCTTCCTCGTCTTCTTCGTTGTACGCAAAGATGTTCAATTCAGCACGGCAATTGTTGGCTCCTGGAATGTCGGCGCATCCATCGTCTTCCTTGGGGTACTCAAGTTCCATTTGGGCTTTCACGATGGTGTTGCCGGTTTCCTTATCGTAGTGTATGATGGCGTCAAAATCCAATTCTGCAGCGTTGCCGCTGGTGTTTCCGCCGATTTCAAAATCGTTCCAATATCCGGCATAACTCACGTAGACTTTGATGGTGGCGCTGTCGGTCATTTCGACGTTGTTGGTCACGGTAAGCCCAATCTCGTACTCACCTGGAGCCACGTTGCTCCAATCAACGGTCGCCCCGACGAGGTCATCGTCGTTTTCCGGGTCACCGTCGTTGTCCTTGTCCTCCTCCAAATCAAGGTCCCAAGCATACCCGTCCTCGGGAATGTATTGGGAGGTGGCGTCCCCCGATTCTGAGCCGGAGGCGTCAAGTTGAATGGTCGTGGTTTCAGTGATGGAGCGGTCGGTCATGCTCTTGTCCCGGGCGCAAATCCAGACGAGGATGTGCCTCGATTCACTGATGGATTCGTCTTCACAGTCCTCGTCGTCAGCGTACTGGTTGATTTCAGCCGTGGGTGCTTCTGCACTCTCGGGAGCGACCGTGATGTCTCGGGTTTGTTCCGAAGTGGATGTGCCATCGGAAACTTCCAAGGTGACTTTGTAGGTCTTGGCTTCATCGAACGTCCACGTTGCTGTGAGCCCCGTCGCGTCGATGTCAATCGTGCCTTCGGTATCGAAGTTCCATCGGTAGGTCAGGGACCCGTCGTTGGGCGTTGAGCTCGAAGCATCAAAACTGACGGTTGTTCCAACCTTGATGTTCTTGCTTGGGCTAAAACTGAACACGGCCAAAACTTCAGCCTCATCGCTGCTTGAACTGTCCTCAAAGATGCAGCCTGACATCGACATGCAAAGCATCAAGCCTGCCATCAAGAGGGGGCGTACGTGGCTTCCCATGCTGCGAGGTGGACGCTTGGTCATCAAAAGGGCTTCCTCGGTAGGGGGCCCTAAAAGGAGAACAAACTGGCTTGTTTATTTCCAGCCATGAGGTCCTTGGCCTCCCAACCAAAGGCTTCCGTGATGCGTCCAACGGCGGCGGCCAGCCGTTCGGCATAAAACTGGCCGTCGTACGTGATCTTGGCCTGGTCTTCTTCATTGTCCAGCCACGGGACGGCTTTCATCGGCGGCTTGTTGGCGTCCGTGACGACGTAAGACACCTTCATTCCCGTGGTGAATCCAAGACCGCGCTCAATGCGCTGTTTGGCCACCCGAACCTGAACCATGCTGTCCGGTTTACTGTAATCCTTGGTAAAGTCCACATCGTCGGGCGTCTTGACCGGTGTTCGAACCACTCGTCCTTTGCAAGATTTCGCTAGCACCACCTCACTGGCGGGCACGTTTCCGTTGCGAAGTGCTTCCACGCGCTGCTTGGCATAAGCAACCAATTCATCGCCTTGGTCGGCCAATGCGTAGCGGAAAATTTCCTTCATGGTCGAGGTGAGGTAGAGGAAGGAATCGGTGCGCTGGGTCTCATAACCGCGCACCAACATTTCTTGGCTGGGCCATACGACTTGGCCAATGTAGCGCTTTTTTGCACCGTGGCTAAAGAAGACAGCGAGGCCTTTTTCAAATTCCAATACCGCAGAATCACGGCTGTATTTTTCGGCGAGTTGGGTGCCAAACTCCACCATGCTTTGGACCGCCGTTTCGTAGCGTTCGATGAACTGAAGGGCGGCTTCATCGCCGTTCTCTGCCGCGTTCCGTTCCTCGGGTGAAATCTGCCTTGGAGCGTCCTTGTCGATTGGGCAACGAACGAAGATTGAATCGGTATCCGAATAGACCACACCGTGGCCTTCCTGCTCCACTGCGGCGATGATGCCCTTGATGTTCTGACGAGCCCAGGCGGTGATGGATGAACCCAAATCACGATGCGTGAATCGGTAGAAACCGCTGGCAAAGACGCCATAAAACGAATTCATGAGGATCTTCACAGCGTATTGCATGGCGTCGTGGAAGGCTTCAGCCACCGCATCGTCAGACCCTTTGGCGACCTTGATGGCCGCTTTGTGCTCGTCCCGTTGGGCCATCAAGTCTTCGAGCAGGGCAGGAACCATGCCTTTGCGGTCTTCTGCCAACCTGAATTTGCTCTCGATGGGAGAGGTGTGATAACGGCCTTCAGCAGGCGGGTCGGGTTGTGCAGGATCGATGCGCGTGGTGTAGCAGATGTTGTGACCGATCATGATGGAGGGGTACATGCTCTTGAAGTCAAGAACCGCAATCCACGGGTGGAGCCCCGCCTCTACATCGTGGACGTAACCACCGGTGATTTGACCCTCTTTGGCTTCAGCAGAGCCGGTCAGGGGCACAGCGACGTGTTCTTTGTCAGCAAGTCGAATGACGAGCGAGTCGATCAGTTGGCTGGTGCTTCCGTTGGCGGCCGTTTCGAAGGGAACTTTGGCGACGGCGGCCACCGCTTCTTTTCGCCGGACGGCTTGTATGGCTCCAAGGATGTCAAGCGGGAGTTCAGCGTCCCGCACGCAATAGGCCAAGACCTCATCAGGGCGGTTGGCCCATTCCTCGTCCATGTTCGAGGCATCCACGTCCATCTTGTGCTTCGCTTCATCGTCGGGAAACAGTAACGTTGCAACAAAGGACAGGGTTTCTCGTCGTGGCTTCAAGGCTTGACGAGCTTGCCACCATGCATCCATCACCACGCGACCTGATAGGTTCCATGCGCGATTGCTCTGGCGTTTTGGAACCAAGGCGTCTCGGTTTCGCTTGAGTTCGGTTTCAAGCCTTGGAGCACGCCCCCATCCAAACAGTGCCATGGTGCCATCGCTTCCTCGTCCCCGCTGAAGCACACTTGTCCGGTCGGCGAGGCGGGGAAGGTCGAAATTATCGATGTTGTAGCCGGTGATGATGTCGGGGTCAGTCGCCAGTACCGTGGCCGTTAAGCCCTCGAGAATTTCGTGTTCTGCGCCGCGGTATTCGAAGACCTGCCGTTCACCTGTTCCGAGGTTTTCAACGCAAGCGGCCGCGCAGAGAACCGTTTCGTGCTCAATGCTCGTTTCGAGGTCAAAGGAAAACACGGTGTAAGGCACGGCAAAGGGTTCCGTGGATTGAACGTCATCAAAGGCGCAGCGAACCGTGAGGTCGACTCCATAACGCCCACCGCCTCCTGCTTCAAGCACCCCTGGCTTGAGAATGGGTCCGTCGGCTTCCCTCGTGTCCACAGCATGGCCGGAAAAGGCGACGTGCATGCCAACGTCTCCATCGAGGAAGAAGCGATTGACGAAGGGAATGTCTCCTGAGAAAATTTGCCACGAACGGGCTTTGAGCACCTTACGGAGCGAAGGAACATGGAAGGGTTGCTCAACCTCGACCGTCCACACAGGACGCGCCCCGAGTTGTGTCCATTTGACCACTGGACCGGTGACGTTCCGTACGTGCTCCATGGCGCGCACGTGCACCAGACGGTCTTCGATGAACGAAGGTACGCCATCATCCACCTCCCACGTGCCGATGGGCGCTATTTCGAACGTTGGCCTCAACCCGTGAACCAAGAGGCAAACGGAACGCCCGTCATCGGTTCGCCCAAACAGTTCGATCACCGTCTCAGGTGGCCTATCGCCATGCTCGGAAGACGACAACGAGCGATAGCGCCCGCTCACAATCCCCATTCTTCCGTTCATTGAGCGACCTCATCCGGCTTCAGCGTTCCACCCCATTAGAACCCATCTGCTCAAGGGGATGGAAAACACGGTCCGTAGGGCATCAAATGGAAGAGGAATCCTTGAAAGCCTCATTCCAATGGCTCAATTTGATAGCGGGGCCGTTGCATGGATGAATCGTTTGACTGGGACAGCCTCACCTTCTCGCTGACACCGACCGAAACCATGTACTTGACCACCACCACGGCCAATGACCCATGGATGCCTGGTGAACTGCGCCCCTACGGCGACATCCCCATGTCCCCCGCTGCAGGAGTTCTCAATTACGGCCAAGGCCTGTTTGAGGGCATGAAGGCTTACCGGACTTCAAAAAACCGCATCGTCTTCTTCCGCCCCGAAGAAAACGCTCGTCGAATGCAACGCGGCGCTGACCGACTCAAGATGCCCCCCGTCCCCGAATCCATTTTCGTGGATGCCGTGGAACAGGTCGTCGCTGCCAACCAACACTGGGTTCCACCCTCCGGAAAAGGCGCCATGTACGTCCGCCCTCTCCTGATGGGAAGTGGTCCGGTGTTGGGTGTTGCTCCTGCCCCCTCCTACACCTTCCTCATCTACGTCACACCGGTTGGACCGTACTTCAAAGGTGGCATGAACGCCATCAATTTGTTGATTTCAGAACATCACCATCGAGCGGCACCGGGGGGTTCGGGTGGCGTGAAAGCCATCGGAAATTACGCCCCTGGAATGAAACCCAGCAAGGAAGCCAAAGCCCAAGGATATGCTGAGGTCATTTACCTTGATGCAGAGACCCACACCGACATTGAAGAAGTGGGGGCTGCGAACTTTTTCTGCGTCAAAGACAAGGTCCTCTACACCCCTGAATTGACGGGAACAATCCTTCCGGGCATCACCCGCGACTCCATCATCCAACTCGCTCGCCACCTTGGCTACGAAGTGGTGGAAGGGAAGATTGCGGCCGACTTTGCCATGAGGGCCGACGAGGCTTTCTGCTGCGGGACGGCGGCCGTCATCTCACCCATCGGTTCCATCACGCACGGCGAGGACAAGAAGGTCTACGGAGATGGAGCACCCGGCAGCATCACGGTCCAACTGTATGACGCCTTGACCGGCATACAAAACGAGACCGAAGAGGACATCTTTGGTTGGCTTCACCCATTGCCATGACGGCGGCTGGTTGCAACCCACGCCATCATCAGCACCCCTGCCGTACTTGCAAGAGAAAGAGCGGGCGTGTTTTCCTCTTCAGGCTCCTGAGGTTCATCAACCACCAACTCTGGTGCCGGTTCGACCGTGATTTGGCCCACCATTCCTGCTGAGGCGTGAGGTTCGCAGACGAATTCGTACGTTCCTGCCATGCCTCGCTCAAACGTGAAACTGTAATCCACATCCCTGGCAGGATCCCCTGAATCAAAAACACCATTGGACTCAACCGCATTGTGCGGAAGGGCTTGTCCGCTCCAGAAGAACCGCACCGTATCCCCTTCGGTGATGGTGACCGAGGAAGGGGAAAAACGGAGATTGGTGCTGTCAACGCTGATGACAACGGTCTGTGAATCCTCGCTTTGTGGAGCGATATCCCCTTGAAATCCTGCGGTGAGAACAACAAGAACTGAGAGGACAAGAAGGGCTCGCATGTTCAGAAATGACACTCAAAGGTTATCAATTTCTGTTTCAAGAATTAACGTTTTTTGAAGCTCTTACGCTTCTTGAAACTGCTGCGTTGTTGCGTGTTTTTCCGCTGGGAACGCGCTCGTCGGTCGCCCGTTTTTGGGCCTCGAGCCGTTTCTTGCACGGCTGCTTGGCGCTGGTTTCGCTGCATTTCACGCCACTGACCACCGATGAGTTGGAGCAACTCTTCCTTGCTTCCCGCCCCGATGGATTCCTTGGCCCCGGTTGACGAAACCCAAAGCCTTCCCTCACGACCGTGGGGTCGACGAGGATGAGAGGTGTTTTCTTCCCGCTTGATCTTCCGAAGACCGACCGCTCGGGCGGCCATGAACAAACCCTCGAGGTCGGGCTTGAGGACTGAGGCATCTTTGGGAACGCGCCGACCTGCTCGTCGCGAGCGTTTCATGTCAAAATAACCCGGCCAAACACAAAGTCGGTCTGGATTGTGGTCCATGGTCTCGCCTCATAGGCCGCTTACGGCGTGCTTTCTTGAAGCCGTCGCTTGTCTTCACTCAAGCAAAACGCCGTTGATGACGCCGTCCTTGCCGGGTCGGGACGTGATGCGGACACGACCTTTGTCGGTCTCAATAACGGCGCCTTTGACGAGGATGTTTCGTCGAACGTAGTTGGGGTCAGAAGCGTTTTCGACCACGTTGTGAATGGTGCCAAGGGTGGTCTTTCCATTCTTGGGGTTGTTGATGCTGACTTGGTTTGCGGCCATTACGCGGACCATGGTGTTGCCACCGGTCTTGCGGTAGATTTTGCGCTTGGGTTCACCAACAAGAGCGAATTGCTTCTCGGTTGAGATTTCTGTGGCACGCTTGCCGCGAGCCTGGACCTTGCGTCCACCGGATGGTTTGCGTCGTGAAATTCCGTGCCATTGAGCCATGAGGTAGCCTCCTGCGTCGCCACCGACCAGCCCGGGCTATATGAAAGCAACCCTCACACACAGCCAACGTCAATTTCGGAAAGCGTTTCGCCATTGGCTTGCCGAAGGCGAGCCACGACCTGGTCGCCAGGAAGCAATCGACCAACCCCCGCAGGCGTGCCCGTGAACAGAACGTCTCCCCCGTTGACCGGGGCCCATTGGCTCAAGGAATCGATTTGTTGACGAGGCGTTACCGACATCTCGTGAAGCGGTGCTGATTGCCGAACAGCGCCGTTGACCGACAATTCCAATTGGAGGCCATGAGCAGGGTCGAGAAGATCGTCCCATGTTCCCCCCCAGGGCACGAAGGAGCCAAGA
>MDSY01080803.1_pt1 | contig 11146 bp, 7 predicted proteins | sample 811131 | NCBI WGS metagenome assembly MDSY01 (sample SAMN05326643, study PRJNA326480) | marine metagenome | isolation source: seawater | place: Atlantic Ocean: South West | collected 2010
TGTGCATATTACCGACGATAAAATAGAAAAAATGGGGATAGATAAAACAAACCATGAAATTAAATCTGCTGATTTAATATTGTACATCAATGACAACCCCAAAGCTAAAAAATTGCAACATTTTGATGTACCAGCAATACATATTTTAAATAAAATCGATTTACATAAAACAGTTAGTAAAAACGATTCTATTATACATATATCAGCTAAAACAGGTAAAAATGTGGATATTTTGTTGAAAAAAATCAAAAAAACACTAACCATTGAGCCTGTATCTACCACCGCCCCACACCTAACCACCAAGCGTCAACAGCGCGCACTAATTCATTCTATAGATGCTTCGCGGAGGGCACATGAGCTTATTATGGTAAGTATGCCAAATTTGGAGCTTGTTTCCCTTGAGCTTCGCGCAGCTCTTAGTGAAATTGATAATCTATTAGGTAAAACCTCGCCGGACACAATCTTAAATCATGTTTTTGATACTTTATGTGTTGGTAAATAGTTTCACGTGAAACCTGATACCAAATTTGACGTTATAGTTTGTGGTGCCGGACATGCCGGTGTCGAATCCGCATTGATTTTGAATCAACTTGGTGTACACACAGCGATAGTTACTATTGATCCCTTAGCAATTGGCCGTATGTCTTGCAACCCAGCGATCGGTGGTCTTGCAAAGGGGCAAATTGTAAAAGAGATAGATGTGCTGGGTGGAATTATGCCATCTGCTGCCGACCACAGTGCGCTTCAATATAAAATTCTTAATCAATCTAAAGGTAAGTCGGTTTGGTCTCCCCGAGCACAGGTTGATAAACGCAGGTATGAAGCATTCATATCAAATGCCGTTTCTGGAGCTGAAAACCTAACTATTATTAAGGGTGAGGTTGTTAATTTAGAAATACAAAACAATACGGTTGTGGGTGCGGTTTTGCGAGATGGTAAATCGATTAAATGTAAATCTGTTATTTTAACCTGTGGAACATTTTTAAACGGCTTGGTTCATGTTGGTCAAAAAAAGATTCGCGCTGGCAGAATGGGTGAAAATCCTGCTCAAGGCATTACTGAATCATTGCTTTCTCTTGGTTTTAAATCTGGTAGGTTGAAAACGGGCACGCCGCCTCGGCTGGACGCCGCAACGATAAATTGGGATAAGATGAGTCTTGCGCCAGGTGATGGTGAGGCTATACCCTTCTCTTATAACACCACGAATTTTAAACCTAAAAACATACCATGCCATACGGTTTACACCTCCCTTCGATGTAAAGAAATTATACAGGAGAACATAGATAAAAGCCCGATGTTTTCAGGTGATGTTGGTGGTGTGGGCCCAAGATACTGTCCTTCAATAGAGGATAAAGTGTATCGTTTCAGCCACCACGACACTCATATGCTTTTTTTGGAACCAGAGTGGTTTAATTCAAACCAAATTTATGTAAATGGATTTTCAACAAGCCTACCTGAATATGTTCAACTAGAGGCTCTTAGGTCTATTGATGGATTAGAAAATGTTCAGTTTTTACGTCCTGGATATGCGGTTGAATATGATTTCCTGCTTCCATCACAATTAAAATCAACCCTGGAGACAAAAGATATTGGTGGGTTATTTTTTGCTGGACAGGTAAACGGAACCTCGGGATACGAGGAGGCTGCTGCGCAAGGCTTGGTAGCGGGGATAAACGCTAAACACTATTTAGATAATTCAGATCCGTTGATTCTAAATAGGGATGAAGCCTATATCGGGGTATTAATTGACGATTTAATTACAAAAGATACTGATGAACCGTATAGAATGTTTACATCACGCGCTGAGTTCAGAATATTATTACGATTCTCAAACGCACACGCGCGCTTAATAAACAAAAGCACGAAACACAATCTATTATCAAAAAAGAGGGTAGATAAAATTAAAAGTGTCATGCGACTTATAGGAGAATATAAGCTGAGCCTTGAAGAAAAAACAGAGCCCAATGAAATAAACGCAGTGCTTGAAAGCGCGAAGGAAACAGCGGTTAGTTCAAAAAAGTCATATAAAGAAATATTAAAAAGGCCCAATATAACGATTGATATGATTGACAAAATGATCAATCACGATATTAATATAGACAAAACCAATAAGGTATTTATAAAAGAGGTGTTAATTGAAGTAGAGGCAGGGGTGAAATATGAAGGATATATAGAGCGGCAACAAAAAGAAATTAACAAACTTAAAAAAAGTGAACATATTAAAATACCCAAAACGTTTGACTATATGAACATCAAAAGCATTTCAAACGAAGGAAAAGACAAGCTAACAAAAATAAGACCAGAAAACCTTGGACAGGCTATGAGAATTTCTGGTATAACACCGGCAGATATATCAGTCCTTTCAATAATGTTAATAAAATAAGCGTTTCACGTGAAACTTTTAATATGAGCCCAACTGAACACATATTAAAACAAGCTATAATTAAAGAAATAATTGGGTCAATCAAAAAAGGTGGTGTTGAGCTAATACTAAAAAGCCCGCACCTATGTTCGTTGGTTGTAGAAGCAATATATAAAGAATTAGGTGATAGTTTGGGGGTTGTGTTTGAAGACAACAATTATTTAGAAACATGCGGCAACAACCTAGAGCATACAAACAAATTAAAAATTTATAGGTTTGCCGATAGTGCTGGCACCGATCTTAATGTGCGGGGGTTTACATCAACAGAATCAGAAAATGCTGAGGTGGCAAGTCGCGCACTACAAAAGAACGAAAGGGGAATATATTTAGCAACAACCAGCTCACTAACATCGATAACCAACAACAAAATAACAACAAAAGAAGATCAGATAATATCTGTTGGTGATAAAATAAACACAAAAAAACTGTTTAATGTTTTAGATGGTTGGGGTTATAGCCAGTCTGATTGGTGTGTATCAAAAAAAATGTATGCGGTTAGGGGTGGAATAATAGATGTTTTCCCGGCACTACAAAAGGGGCCAATACGAATTGAAATGGATGGTAATCGCGTTTCTTCAATGCGAACATTCAATATAACAAGCCAAGAGTCTATAAAAAAAATAGATAAAATGAAAATCTACAAACCAATTGTTGGTTTGAACGGTTCTCAGGAGAGTAAAATTGTCGACATTTATAGTGATAAATTAGAATATATATTATACATAATGTCTGAAAACAGCCCAAATATTGCTAAAAAACCCATAAGACTGGAGCTCTTTTGCGAAACAATTATACCAAAACCTATTACACCCGGCGCGTTGAACAACAAAATAACGGACCTTGTGCGCGAAGTGGGTCGTGTATTTATATATGATGGTGTTGGTCCTATAGAAACAAAAAGTGATTTAGTAGAGTACTGTGGTGGGTTTTTCGGTGAAAATATTAAATCAAACCAACTGGGTGCTGCTTTTATAGGTAACAATGGTGCGCCTCACAAACCAAAACAGATAAAAATTGATGGTGTAAAACAAAAAAAGGTGTTCAAGCTCGATGATATAAAATGGGGTGATGTGTTAGTACACCAAGATTATGGTTTGGGTTTATATAAGGGTTTAGATTTTGTTGGGCCAAGGGAAACGGGTGAGGAAAACATTAAAATAGAATACCTGGGGGGCACCAGTGTTTATGTTCCAATAAACAAGTTTGATCGAATACACAAATACGTTGGGCCGGGTGGTGGAGCCCCCAAATTAACCAAGTTAGGTTCTGGGGCATGGGAAAAACAAAAACTTACCACAAAAAAAAGTGTGGAAGGTGTTGTTGATCATTTAATTGAAAACTACAAACAAAAGCAAAAGCCGCGAGGTTATAGATATGCTGGGGATGAAGAAATAATACAGCGAGTTGTTGATGATTTTCCATACACAGAAACACCAGACCAACACAAATCAATTAAAGATGTTTATAGGGATATGATGAATGATAAGCCTATGGATAGGCTTGTGTATGGTGATGTTGGTTTTGGAAAAACGGAGGTGGCTATTCGGGCCGCTATATTGGCAATCACATCTGGTCGTGTTGTGTTTTTCCTTGCGCCAACCACTGTGTTGTCCGACCAACACTATATTACATGTATCAATAGATTGGGCCCTGTTGGGGTAAACGTTGAGCTGTTGTCTAGGTTTAAAACAAAGCGGGATCAAAAAAAAATATTAACCAACCTTGATGGGGGTGGGGTTGATTTATTGGTGGGAACCCATAGGTTGTTAAGCGCCGATGTTAACACTGATAGGTTGGGGTTGTTGATAGTTGATGAGGAGCATCGGTTTGGTGTTAAACACAAAGAGGCGATCCGAAGAATAAAAAACAAGGTTGATGTATTAACATTAACAGCAACACCAATACCCCGCACACTACAACAATCTCTTGTTGGTATTCGGGATACGTCTAAAATTGAAACCCCACCGCAAAACAGGCTACCAATTAAAACATTTATAAATCGGTTTGATTGGGCAGACATAAAAAACAAGATTGAATATGAAATGAATCGGGGTGGCCAGGTTTATTTTGTTCACAACGAAACCGAGAGTATGCCGTTTGTTGTCGATAAGCTTTCTGGTTTTTTTCCGAGCAAAACCGTGGAAGCGGCTCATGGACAAATGCCCAGCGGCCCATTAGAAAAAACGGTGTTGGGGTTTTTTAATAATCGTGTTGATATAATGGTTTGCACAACCATTATAGAGTCGGGTTTAGACGTAAGAAATGCAAACACTATAATTGTAAACAACGCACAAAATTTTGGATTATCTCAACTATACCAAATCAGGGGTAGGGTTGGCCGAGCAAACCGACAGGCTTATTGTTATTTATGTGTTCCAAAAAAAATAAAACTATTACCGGATGCATATCAAAGACTAAAAACAATGGAATATTATACAAGCCTTGGGTCTGGTTATGGTGTTGCTATAAAAGACCTTGAAATTAGAGGCGCTGGAAATATGTTTGGGTATGAACAAAGCGGTCAAATGCTTCAGGTGGGGTTAGAGCTTTATAATAAAATACTTGCTGATGCAATATTGGAAAAACAAGATGTAACGGCAACAAAAAAACCCCCAACCACAAAAGTAGCGATTGACAGGCCAGTATTGATTGATTCAAAATATATGCCCTCAGCTCAAGACCGGCTATATTATTATCAAGAGCTGGGGTTGGCCAAAACAACAAAGGGGGTTGATGAAATAAGAGCGCGCCTAGTTGATCAGTTTGGCCCGGTTGGTGCATCGGCTGAAAACCTGTTTATTATTACAAAAGTACAGTGTTTACTTTTCCCCACACCAATAAAAAAATGCCTAATTAAGAAAGATGTGGTTGAGTTTGTGTTGGGGGAAAACCCAAAAGTTAGTGTTGGGTTGTTAATAAAAAACATAAACAGATTATCAAAAAAACTGGACAAGAAACACCGGTTTGAACAGGGGCGTCGTGATTTTAGGGTTGTGTTTAGTGATATAAAAAATGAAGAGCTGGTGTCTTTTGTTGATGTGTTTGGTGGGTTGTTTTCTGGGGTCTTGGTTGGTTAATTTCTAGTATGCGTTTATTAATACTAAATGGTTTTTTCTTGTTTGTTTTTTCTTGTGGTTTGTTTGATGCCAACAAACAAAACCAAAACCCTGTTTTTGTGGCGGCCAAGGATGCGCAGTTTTTAAAAGATGGTGTGTTGCGCTCAAAGATAGATGATTTTAATACAAAAATAATTGCTGCAAAATATGTGGAAAGCTTGATGGTGGGTCGTGTTGCGGTAAGCGTTGCGGAGATAGATGATTTTTACAATAAAAACATGGGGCAGTTTAAAAGGCGCGTTGATGAGGCGATGGTGTTGTTGTTTGAGGGGCAGGATAAAAGCGCGGCTATTCAAATTAAAAACATATTGGACCGAAACGCTTTGGATAGTGAAAAAACATCGGGTGTTATAAAAAAACACAAACCAAGGCGGGTGTTTTTTAAAAAAACGCAGTTAAGCGAAAATATGTCTAGGCGCGTGTTTGGCTCAAAAACCGGATCTTCTTTTGTTTTAGAAAGGGGTGGTGGTTTTGTTGTTTTTTATATAGTTGATATATTTAAAAAGGGGACCGTTAAAGACCTTGTGTATGTAAACGATGAAATACAGTCAAAAATATTAGCTATTAAAAACCACCAATTAAAAGAGAGGATAGTTGATAGTTTAAGTGTTGAGTATGGTAAAAACTAATTTTATTAAAACCAGTCTTGTTTGGTTGTTGTTTGGTTTTCTTTGCGGCCAACAGGCGGCTGGTGTTCCTCAAAAAGTTGATGGTGTGGCAGCGGTTGTTGGTGAGCGCGTTGTGTTGTTAAGCGACGTCAATCAGTCGTTGGCGATGGCGGTTTTTCAACAAAAACTTGACCCCCGAACAGATGGGCTGTTAATACAAGAGCTTAAAAACAATATAATCAACACAATTGTAAACAGAAAAGTGGTGTTGGCAATGGCGGAGCTTGATTCTATTGAAGTAGATGAAAAAGAAGTAGACAGGACGTTGCAGCAGCAAATTGACAATATAGTTCAACAGGCTGGGGGCGAAGAGGCTGCAGAGGCGGCGCTGGGTCAACCGTTGCGGGTTTTTAAAAGAGAATATTGGTATGATGTTAAAGACATGCTTGTTACACAAAAATATCAACAAACATTAATTTCTAAAATAAACATTAATCGTGAGGGCGTGTTGGCTTTTTATGATCAATACCGGGACAGTATACCCGATTTTCCAACTACCGCCAAAATTAGGCACCTACTAATAAACATTGAACCAAACAAAGAACAAATAATAAAAACCAAAGACCTATTAATAAACATAAAAAATAAAATTCTTTCCGGTGAAAGCAGTTTTGGAGAAATGGCTATACAGTATTCGCAAGACCCAAGCGCAAAACAAGCCGGTGGTTCTTTGGGTTTTGTAAAAAGAGGGAGCCTGGTAACAGAGTTTGAATCTGTTGCTTTTAATTTAAAACCGGGTGAAATCAGCGATCCGGTAAAAACAGAGTTTGGTTACCACATAATTGAAACGGAAGAAATTAGGGGTGATAAAATAAACGTTAGACACATTTTAATCACTCCACCCATCACCGAACAAGACGAGTCAAAGGCATATAAAACAGCGCTAGCTTTTAAAGACTCATCGGAAACCTTGGCGCGTTTTATTGGGCTTGTAAAAAAACACTCTGCAGATGAAGATACAAAAAAATCTGGGGGAAATCTGGGCTGGATTAACCCCAACACATACCCAATACCTGAGTTCGGTATGGTTTTAAACCAAATTAATAGTGGTGAGTGTGCAGGACCAATTAGAACCGACCTGGGATATCATTTGGTTTGGTTGGAAACACTAAAGCCGGGCGGGTCAGCGGATCTAATAAAACACTGGACCGAAATAGAAACAATGGCTTTAAATAGAAAACAGGCTGAGTGGTTTGAGATGTGGATAAATGAATCTAAAAAAGACCTCTATATTTCAATAAACGAGTAGTTTTTTCCACAGTTTTTTTCCACATTTTTTATTAAAAAAAAATTACTTATTGTGGTGTTTTTTTTTGTTGAAAAAACAAAAAATATCCACAACTTTTTAATGGTTATCCACATTAAGTTATTGTTTATGTTTTATGTGTTATCTTTTTATTCTTTCTTATATAACAAAACTGTTTTTTTATATTGAGTTGTTTTCCACGAACTATATAATAAATAAGTTTTTAAATCTATGGGTTATTTAAATATAAAAAAGACTCGAAATCAGTTTAAAAAAACTTGATAAAAGATGAGTTTTACGTTAACATTGTATCAGTGATTTAGTCCATAAATATCTTATTAAATCTTAGTTATTAAAATTAATTAAAAATGAAACTTTCCACTTCAAAATCAGAACTCCAAACAGCACTTCAAAAACTATCAAAGGCCACACCAAGTAGAGCAACACTGCCAATTTTAAACAGCGTACTTTTTTCTGTAAGCGAAACAGAAACAACAATCAAATCTACCGATCTCGAGATAACGGTTGTGGTTCACTTATCTGCAAGTATCGAATCTATGGGTAGTGTTGCAATACCCCTTCAAATGCTGTTAAACATAACAAACGAACTTCATGACGAAACAAGAATCACTATTAGCGCTGACGAGGAAAATAAAATTAATATTTCTACAGACCACGGGAACTATAATATTGTTGGAAAACCAGCAGACGAGTTTCCAAACACCCCCGAGGTTGAAACAAAAAAACAAATAGACCTAGAAAGCGGTGTTTTAAAACAAATAATTAACAATACGGCGTTTGCTGTAAGCAGAGACGATCTAAAACCAGCACTAACAGGTGTTTTGTTTAAATTTGATCAAAAAAACATTACCGCTGTAGCAACAGATGGACATAGGCTTGTTAAATACGAAACAACCAACGGCGGGGACAGCGCCGGCTTTGATGATGTAATTGTTCCAAAGAAATTTCTCAACCTTCTTTCCGGCGGTCTTGAGGAAGAAAAAATAAACCTTTCTGTTGGAGAAAACCACCTAACCACAACAGTGGGGACCGATCAATATTTTACCAGAATAATTGATGAAAAATTCCCAGATTTTGATGGGGTGATACCAAAAGATAATGATAAAAATTTCACAGTAAATAAAAACAGCTTATTGTCTGCTGTAAAAAGGGTTTCAATTTTTTCAAACAAGACAACCCACCAAATTGCTTTAAAACTAAACAACGAAGAAGCGGTGGTGTCAACAGAAGACGCTGAACAGTCAACAAAGGCAAGTGAAAAAATTAAAGGAGACTACAAAGGGGAAGATATAACCGTTGGTTATAATGCGGCTTACCTGAAAGATGTTTTGTCTCATATTGAAAACGAAGACGTTGTTGTTCAGTTAAAATCCCCTATTAGTGCCGCGCTTTTTTTACCAAAAAAACAAAAAGAAAACACAAACCTAACAATGCTATTAATGCCAATCCGACTAAACGACTAGGTAAACTTTATTAAAAACCAAGCCAGCACCAACCTATTAAAAGGGTAATGTCGATAGAAAAAATCGAAATGACCAACTTCAGAAATCACAAGGATGTTCTTGTTGATTTTTCACCAGGCATAAATATAATATGGGGAGAAAACGGTTCCGGAAAAACATCTATACTAGAAGCGGTTTACCTCGCAAGCAACGGCAAAAGCTTTAAAACAAACAAGCTATCCGAAGCCATACAAACAGGAGAAAACGAAACCACAATCAGTGCATTGTTTAGTGATCATAAAATAACCATTCACCAAAACAAACAAGCCTTAAAAAAAATAAAAATAAACAATGCCGACAAAAAAATAAAAGACCTAATTGGCAAAAACCCAACGGTTTTAGTTTCCCCAGAAGAAGAAAAAATCACAAAAGGCCCCCACCTCGAAAGGAGAAAATATTTCAACCGCCTATTTTCAACCGTTTCCCAAGCATATCTTTCAAACCTGGTCAACTATTCTGCTGCCATCAAGAACAGAAACTCACTACTTAAACAGAAAAAAACCAAAAACGAAATAGAGATTTGGAACGAGCCTGTCGCCAAATACGGATCACTGGTTTGGCTAGAAAAACAGCAACTAGAAAAAATATTCAACAAAGAACTAGGGGTGGTTTGCAATAAATATGGCAATAATATTAAAATAAACATCAACTCCGACATACCGACGAACAAAACAAAAACAGGACTACTAGAACAACTGCAAAACTCAATCAACAAAGAAATTTTAGTTGGAAGAACGCTTTGTGGACCACATAGCGACAAATACAACATCCTTTTTAATAATAAAAAACTTAGAGTGTTTGGATCCCAGGGTGAGCACAAACTATCTTTTGTAATAATAAAAATTACAGAACACTCTTTCATAAAAACCAAAACCGGAAAAAGCGCCACCCTACTTCTTGATGATCTTTTCGCAAAACTCGACCTTGAGAGGGGTAATGCAATTTTTGATCTCATTAAAGACTCATCACAAACAATTATAACCAATACCGATTTAATAAGCGCGGAAAAACACGGCATAGACACCACGAACCCAAACAACCAAGCAACCCACCTAAAAAGAAATTGGAAAAACTAGACACAACAATTAAAAACTTTCTAAACAAACTTGGGTTGACTAAAAACGTAAACCAAAACAAGGCTATTGTGTTGTGGGATGAGGTTGTGGGTGAAAAAATTTCTAAAAACACAGAGCCAATTAGCGTAGAACACGGGACGCTTACTGTTTCAGTTTCCAGCTCAACATGGAGACAGGAACTCGTTTTCAAACAGCAGGATATTATAAACCAGTTAAATAAAAAACTTGGAAAAAACACCATCAAGGAGGTTCGCTTTATATGAACGAATCACAAACAAACAAGAACTATAGCGCAGAAAACATCAAAGTATTAGAGGGTTTAGAGGCCGTAAGAAAACGACCCGCCATGTACATTGGGGATGTTGGCAAAAGAGGGCTTCACCATTTGGTTTATGAAGTGGTGGACAACTCTATTGATGAGGCGCTCGCCGGTTATTGTACAAGGGTTGTTGTGGTGTTTAATAAAGACGGCTCAGTAACCGTTGAAGATAACGGAAGAGGAATCCCGGTTGATATTCACAAAGAGGAAAAAAAACCAGCCGTAGAGGTTGTTATGACGGTTTTACACGCGGGTGGAAAGTTTGACAAAGGATCTTATAAGGTCTCAGGCGGCCTCCATGGTGTGGGTGTTTCTGTGGTAAACGCGCTGTCGGAATGGCTTTGGGTTGAGGTTAAAAGAGATGGCAAAATTCACAAACAAGAATATAAAATAGGAGAACCACAAGCCAAACTAAAAACCACAGGAACGGCTAAAAAAACAGGCACCAAGGTTTGTTTTTATCCAGACAACAAAATATTTAAAACCATAAGTTTTGAATACGACATTATTAGCGAAAGGCTTCGTGAGTTAGCATATCTAAACAAAGGTATAGAGATACAGCTTATTGATGAAAGGTCCGAAGAGGGCCAAAGCGACACTTTTAAATTTAAAGGCGGCCTAAGCGATTTTGTAAAATATCTTGACGAACACAACAACCCACTTCACAATAAAGTCATTACCGTTAACAAAGACATTGGCGATGTTCCTGTTGAGGTTGCTATGCGCTATGGAAACACATACAATGATAATATTTTAACATTTGTTAATAATATCAA
>MDSY01155176.1_pt1 | contig 11145 bp, 7 predicted proteins | sample 811131 | NCBI WGS metagenome assembly MDSY01 (sample SAMN05326643, study PRJNA326480) | marine metagenome | isolation source: seawater | place: Atlantic Ocean: South West | collected 2010
CCCCCAAAAACAGGACCAGTTTACTTGAGTAATGTATATAAAACTTCAACTGTTTCAGGATCAATAGTTATTGCTTCTGAAACATTCTTATGTGATGGTATTACAAATGCTAACTACAACCAAGTATATCACGACGGTATTACTTTAGAGCCTCAAGTTGGGAATTATATGATATACAATAATATATATTCTTATCCTTCAAAAATGTTAGATGGGTCTAATTTTGGGTATTTTCATCTTCGAGGATTTAATAGGATTTTAGAGATTCGTAAATCAGATGGACTTGTTGTTGCAAAATATTCATGCTTTTAAATAAAGAGTAAGACTACTTTATAATTTCAAATATGATATGCAGCCACTAAAATCTACTGCTTCAATTTATCAAATTATACTTCTAATATTAGCAGGGGAATCTGTTTTTATATTACCCTTTGTTTTACCTCGTATTTTTAGATCTACCTATTTAGATGTTTTTGTTCTTACTAATTTTGAGCTTGGTACCTGCTTTTCAGTTTATGGAGTTATAGCACTTTTATCCTATCTATACGGAGGAGCTATTGCAGATAAATATTCTCCTAGAAAACTTATTGCAGCCTCATTGTTTTTAACTGCTTTTGGAGGGTTTCTTATTTCTACTTTCCCCTCTATTCAAGTATTAAAACTTGTTTATGGTTATTGGGGATTCACAACGATTTTTTTATTTTGGGGAGCAATGATCAAAGCCACTCGAGTCTGGGGCGGAACCTCAAAACAAGGGAAGGCTTTCGGGTTCTTAGAAGGCGGAAGAGGTTTTGTTGCCGCTACTATTGGCGCTATTGGGGTTTATATCTTTTCTATAATTTTGCCAGAAAATTTAGCGAATGCCTTACTTGTTGAGCGCCAAGATGCTTTTCGATATGTAATTCTTTTTGCGGCAACATTGGCTAGTTCTGTAGGTCTTTTAGTTTACTTTTTCATGAAGAATCCTGAAGAGTTAGATGCACCTGTAAAAAGTTCTGTTTCCTCCCTTGTAAACATTAAAAAAGTTTTGAAAATACCCTCCATTTGGTGGTTGATGTTCATTGTACTTTCTGCTTATGTAGGGTATAAATTAACAGGTATATTTTCTTTATACGCCAAGGAAATAATGCTATTCGATGAAATAAAAGCCGCTCAAATCGGAACTTTTCAACTTTATATTAGACCTATTTTAGGGGTTGCAATTGGCTTTATTGCAGACAAAACAAAAGGTTCTTTATGGATCATCATAGGCTTTATAGTGATGCTTATAGGCTCTTTAATCTTTGCTTCTGGTGTAGTTCAATCAGATTTAAACTTCTTATTTTTCTTGTCCCTAATTATTACAGCAACAGGGGTTTATTCCATCCGGACACTTTATTTTGCAGTTTTACAAGAAGGTAAAATACCCCTAGCAATTACAGGAACTGCTGTTGGCTTGATCTCTGTAATCGGATATACACCAGATATTTTTATTGGACCTATAATGGGGTACTTGTTGGATAGTTCGCCGGGAATTGAAGGTCACCAGCAAGTATTTATGATGCTGTCAGTTTTTTCTGCTTTGGGATTATTCGCTTCTATACGATTTTCGAAACTAGGGATGCAAGAAAAAACATAAAGCAGTTTTTACAGTGGCATGATACCCTTCCGTTTTATTTGAATTTCCTTATCGTGGACAAGTAAGTTCAAGATTTTGTCCGAATTTGTGGAAAATAATATGTTTTTTTGGGTGATTGTAACCGTCAAAATTAGGTTTCTAAAATTTATTATGAACTCTAGTTCGCTCCATACCTTTGGTAAGCTCGGACGAAAAGAAAGCTGGTTATTTTGAACCCGCATTCCAGCAAAACCCTCTACGATACTCATCCAAGTTCCAGCCATACTAGTAATATGAAGTCCTTCTTCAACTTCAGAATTATAATCATCCAAATCTAAGCGTGCTGTTCGTAAATAAAATTCGTATGCTTGGTCTTCTTTTCCAAGCCTAGATGCTAAAATAGAATGTACGCAAGGAGATAATGAAGATTCGTGAACGGTTAACGGCTCATAAAAGTTATAGTTACGCTTAAGAGTCTCGAGATCAAAATGATTTTCAAAAAAGTAAAACCCTTGTAAAACATCAGCTTGTTTAATATATGGAGATCGTAAAATTCGATCCCAAGACCAATTTTGATTAATGGGGCGTTCAGAAGAATCAAGACTAGAAACAGGAAGCAGCTGTTTGTCTAAGAATCCGTCTTGCTGCAAAAACACTTGTTTTTCTTCGTTGTATGGGAAATATACATTTTTTGATATCGCATTCCATTCACGAACTTCCTCAAGGTTTATTTTTGTCTTCTCCGCAATGCGTTTAAAATTTTCAGGGGATTTCTCCTTAGTTTTTTCAACTTGCTCGGCTGTATATTCCAAACACCATTTGGCAATATAGTTTGTGTACCAGTTGTTGTTTACATTATTTTCATATTCATTAGGCCCAGTTACTCCCAGCATAACATAGGAATTTTTGTCTTCTGAAAAATTGAAGCGCTGTACCCAAAATCGACTAATCCCGATAAGTACTTCGAGGCCCATTTCCGGTATATAAGAAGCATCAGCCGTATAGCGTTCATAATTAAAAATTGCAAATGCAATTGCTCCGTTTCTATGAATTTCCTCGAAAGTAATTTCCCATTCGTTATGGCATTCTTCCCCATTCATAGTGACCATTGGATAAAGCGCAGCTCCAGAAGTAAATCCAAGTTTAGCAGCATTTTCAATGGCACGATCAACTTGATGATAACGATATGCCAACAGATTTCGGGCTACCTCTTGCTTTTTGGTAGCCATATAAAATGGGATGCAGTAGGCCTCTGTGTCCCAGTAGGTACTCCCACCGTATTTTTCTCCTGTAAATCCTTTAGGGCCAATATTTAGGCCTGCATCAGCACCAGTATACGTTTGATTCAGCTGAAAAATGTTAAACCGAATTGCTTGTTGGGCTTTTACATCACCGCCAATCCTAATATCGGCACGTTCCCAAATTTTTGCCCATTTTGCTTTATGATTATGAAGAAGCCTGTCGAAACCGAGTTTGCTTGCCTTTTGAAGCTCAGTATCTGCTAGTTTATTTAATTCAGCTTTTGGGTGTTTACGATCGGTAATATAACCTCCATATTTAATCAACGTAATACTCTCTCCTTCAGATAGATGATGGCTATAATTTAAAGTAGTTTTATTGATTTCTCTTTGAGGCTTCTCCTTCCGTTTTATCTGCGTCTTACCAGCCCAAAATTCTGTATCCATAAAGGTACACACATGAAATTCTGTTTTGAGGGTGTGTGAATGAATAAAAGCTTTGCTTTCTTTTGTTGAAACCTGGTCAATTTCCCAAAATTGATCTTCCCAGTTGCTATCCTGATTTGTTATTCCTGCATCAAGATAAGGGATTAGATCAAGCTTTGTTTCTCCGCTAATTGCAGTTACAGTATAGTGGATTGCACCTAGATTTATTTGATCTAAAGAAAGAAATCGTAAGCTTTTGACATGAATCCTAGTTTCGTCTTGAAGTTTACACTTAAAAGTTCTTGTGTAAGTTCCTTCTTGCATATTAAGCTCGCGTCCATATTCAGTAACTTCTTTACATAAATTCAGGTCTAAATTTTGACCATTTACTTTTACATGAATTCCTATCCAATTGGGTGCGTTTAATACTTTAGCAAAATATTCGGGATACCCATTTTTCCACCAACCAACTCTGGTCTTATCCGGATAATAAACCCCCCCAATGTAACTTCCTTGAAAGCTAGGTCCAGAATAATCTTCTTCAAAATTTGCACGCTGACCCATAGCGCCATTTCCAATGCTGAATATACTCTCGGAAGATTTAACATTTTCAGGGTTCCATCCTTGTTCTATTATTTTCCAAGGATTTTGGTGGTAGTGAGATGCGTTCATTAAATAGCTGCTAGTTTATTGAGTAGGGAAATGTTTATTTGTTCAAGCGATTCGAAAACATAATCTGCTGCCTTAAGTTCTTCAGGATTACCTATACCAATAGCTGTCATTCCAGCTGTTTTGGCTGCAGCAACACCTGCGCTTGCATCTTCGAAAACAACACATGATTTGGCAGGGGTGTTTAGGTTTTTGGCACCTAATAAAAAAACCTCAGGATTGGGTTTTGAATGCCTAACATGAGTTCCGTCTACAATGACACTAAAGTAGGGAGTAAGGTTTAATTTTCCTAAAATTAACTGGGCATTTTTACTAGCAGACCCTAGAGCAACAGGCACATTATTATTTTTTGTAAAATCTAATATATTCAATACTCCTGGAAGGATTTCTTCCGATTCCATTTCTTGAATCAGTTGCAGATAATGCTTGTTCTTTTGGTTTAAAAGCATGTCTTTTTTTTCTTGAATCAGATCTTTTTTACCCCACTGAAGCAGCAAATCTAATGAATCTGATCTACTAACCCCTTTTAGGTTTTCATTCTGACTCTCTGTGAGATTAAAATCAAAGGTCTCTGCTATTGTTTTCCATGCAATGAAGTGGTACTTGGCTGTATCGACAATCACTCCATCTAGATCGAATATAAATGCATTCATAAATTAAGGTCAATAGTTTTGAATAAAAACAAATATATTATAATCCTTTTTTTAATTGGAGAAGAACTGCAATAAAAAGACGGAAATATTAAAAGCTTTTATTTATCTACAATGGTGATCTGCGGCACGAGTAGCTACTTGAATATTGGGCTTCATATTTACGCGATAACCTAATGAATTTGCCCAACCTCGAGACGCATTTACAAGACGATTAGACTTAAAGCTTTCATCTTCATTATAATCCATATCTATTTGAATTTCAACATCAAGAGACTGTTTCATTTGTTCAGCAATGTCAATACTCATTTCTGTTTCCTTCCACAATCGTGTCCAAAGATCTTGTATTTTAGGAAACCCAATTTTATGAACAATATAATGAACTCCTCTATTGCCTAGACGGTAAGCAATTACCGTTGCATAAAGCGTTCTTTTTGCTATGCTTTGCGAGTCAGTACCTATGTGTATAGTAACATAAGGGTGTTTAGCAACCATAGCTTTGGTGTAAGAGATAGGGTCAATCAGTGTTCCATTAATGTTCTTAAAGATCATGTTTTTTTAATTAAGCCCCTACTGTTTGGTCAATAGAGGCTTTAGATTATTTTATTCCAACCCTTGCCCTTGAATGTAAGGCGCGCCTTGGTCTTTCAATTTTTGTTCCAAAACTTTAATCTTATTTTCTGAAAGGTTTTTAACTTTTTCGCCAAGCTGTTTGGTCATTTTTTGAGCCAAAACCATACTCTTTTTGTGAAGAGGTGTTGGACCATAAGTCGATCCCATTCCTCTATAAGCTACTCTAAGATGGGTTTGAACACTCGGAGGGTTTCGTTCACCTATTTCACCTTTCGATGGGTTTCCTTGAACAGACTTCATGAGTGCCACAACTTCTTGTTGCAGGCTTTGAATTTCACTATTTATTTCCCCTGGAGTGATGCTAGAATTATCTAATGCTGCTTTCAAAGCCATTAATTTCATTTCACTACTATCCATTACGTCTTCAATTACATCGAGTTCTTTTACTAAAGCAGATAAAGACTCTCTGTACGCGTCGTAGTCTTGATGAGATATTCCCTGAAGAACCCCATCACGAATAGACTTTACTTCAAAAGTAACAGGCTCATCCAATTGAGTGATTGCTCCATTATCATCTAGATAAAGTGTTGCGGTATAGTTTTGCGGAATAACAAGCGCCCCAGAGTTAAAGCCTCTGCGTCTTATTTTTCCATTTTCTGGAATCGATGCTGGATTAAAATGTTTCAAGTCCCAAGCAATTCGGTTACTTCCCTTTTTAGCTTTTGTGCTTAGTTTTCTAACAATATTTCCATCTGGATCTTGAATGGTTAGTAACACATTAATAGACTGTTCTTGGTTTTCTTTATCCAAAGCATCCCATCCTGGGAATGGAACATCCATATTCTTTTTATTTAATGCTTTTTCATTTTTTATACGAGTAGATTTTAAATTTGAAAAATCACCAGAGAGATGGTAGGTAAAAACAGCTCCAAAGGGTGGATTTTTAGAGAAATAATAGTCTGCTCCAGTATTTCCAACATTACTTCTAGGAACATACCATTTGGCGGTTCGAGGCGCAAAAAGTTTTCCTTTTCGCTTTAGGTTTGCCGGCGTCATTTCTCTTAAAGCGCTGTAATCGTCTAGTACATAAAATCCACGACCAAAGGATGCTGCAACAAGATCATTTTCTCTTTTCTGAATTGTTAAATCTCTAAAAGAAAGCGTTGGTGTTCCAGGTAGCTTCTGCCATGTATCTCCAGCATTTAGACTGACATAAATTCCAAACTCGGTTGCTGTAAAAAGAAGATCTTTATTAACATGATCTTGAACAATTCTCCAAACTAAAGTACGCTTTGGAAGGTTGCTACTAATCGATTTCCAAGTTGCACCGAGGTCAGTACTTTTAAATAAATACGGGTTAAAGTCACCTTCTTTATGGTTGTCTAAAGCCACGTATACTGTATTTTCATCAAACAAATCAGCTTTAATATCATTAACAAAAGAACGACTTGGTATTCCAAGTTTACTCGCAGGAATTTGGCTCCATTGCTGTCCGCCATTTTTAGATATTTGAATGTATCCATCATCTGTTCCTGCAAAAAGAACACCTTCTTTTATTGGAGATTCTGACAAGGAAGTGATGGAATTATAATTTGACATTGCGCCAATATCCCATGCGTTATCCCAGCTCTGCTGTCTTCCCATAATCGGAAGCGTAATACGCTCTTCATTTCGTGTCAAATCACCAGAAACGGGCTCCCAATCATCTCCTCGGCTCTCCGACTTCCATACTCTATAGGAAGCGAAATATAGCCGCGCAGGATTGTGTGGGCTCACCAAAATAGGAGCATCCCAATTAAAACGCTCAAAAGGATCCCCTTCTTGAGGTTGTGGCTGAATAAGAACAGGCTCACCTGTTGTTAAATCAATTCTGTGTAGACCTCCTTGTTGCGTTTCGGCATAAATAATGTCATTATAAACAGGGTCGGTTGCGGACTGATGACCATCGGCAAATAAAGTTTTATACCAATGCTTGTTTGCAATTCCTTCTCTTTCGTCTGTTGCAGAAGGTCCACCGACAGATCCATTATCTTGAGTTCCTCCAAAAATGCTGTAAAAAGGTTCAGCATTATTTACCGCAACTTTATAGAATTGGGTTAAGGGTAAGTTTTTGATGTAACGCCAGTTTTTAGCTAAATCGAAACTTTCATAGATTCCAGCATCTGTTCCAATCATTAAATAGTTTGGATCATCCTTTTTGAAAATTATGGCATGATTATCCGAGTGCTTTTTTTCTTCTTTTAACTGAGTAAAAGATTTACCTCCATCTTCGGAGGTTAATACGCGAACATTCATTAGGTACAAGCGGTCAAATTTATGTGGACTTGCATACAGTTCTTGATAATAGTGAGGTCCAGTTCCGCCAGAAACGGTATCAGACATTTTGCTCCAAGAGCTACCTCCATCTTCTGATCGGTATAGTCCTCCCTTTTTTCTATCTACCTCAACAGCCGCATAGATTACATTTGATTTTTGAGGAGAAATTGCTAATCCTATTTTACCCAGGTTAGATTTTGGAAGTCCATTGGCTAATTTTTCCCAAGTTTCTCCTCCGTCTTTTGAACGATGAATTCCAGAGCCTGGTCCTCCACCCATATAAGCGGCTACTGTGCGATGACGATCCCAAGTTGCTGCATAGAGTACTAAAGGATTGTTAGGATCAATTAAAAGATCAGTTGCTCCAGTCCATTCAGAATTCCCTAAAACTCTTTTCCAGCTTTTGCCACCATTTGTTGTTTTGTAAACTCCACGCTCACCACCTTTTTTCCAAAGAGGTCCTTGGCTAGCAACCCAAATTACATTCGAATTGTTTGGATGCACTATGATTTTTGAAATATGTTCCGAGCTTTTAAGTCCCATATTTTTCCAGGTAGCACCACTATCTGGACTTAAATACACGCCATCTCCATAACCAACATGCCGCCCTCCAACATTTTCTCCACTACCCATCCAGATTCGAGATGGATCATTGGGATCAATGGTTATACATCCTGTTGAATAGGATGCTTCTTTGTCAAAGATTGGAGACCAAGTGGTTCCAGAATTTTCTGTCTTCCATACGCCGCCGGATCCAACCGCAACATACCAAACGTTATCATTGTCAGGGTGAATAGCGATGTCAGCAATTCTACCAGATAAAAAAGCAGGACCTAGATTTCTAAATTTAAATGCATTTAAAGAAATTTCAGGTGCTTTTTCTACTTTCTTTTTTTTGCGTTGAGCCTCAAGACTGAAGCTGCTTAGAAAAAATATGAAACTTAATAAACTGAGAATAAACTTTTTCATAATATTTTATTATTGAGTTAGTTTAATAAATGTACTAAAAAAAAAACCTTCCATTAAGCGTTAGCTTTTTTTGATTCAAACTTATGAAATAGCAAGGAATTTACTTTTTTAGACAGCCAAATCAGCGTAATCATGTTTGGAATGGCCATTAAAGCAAATGAAATATCAATGATTCCAATTACAAGATCAACTGTTGCTAATGCCGAGAAAACTATACTAACAATATATATATAGTTATACCAAGGGCCCCATTTTTTACTGGTCAAATACCCCAAACACTTAACCCCATAATAAGAATAAGTAAAGAGGCTAGAAATTCCAAACACAAAAACCACGAGTAAGAGTAATTCATCTCCTATACCATAGAATAAGAGATTAAAGGCTTCGAGGGTAAGATCAATACCGTTAAGGTCGGGGTTTTCTGTTGCTCCGCTTATTATAATAATCAGTCCAGTAATAGAACAAACCAAAACAGTATCTAGCAACGGCCCTAAAGAAGCGACAAGACCCTCATGAATTGGATTCTTAGTATTCGATTGGCCGTGATACATAGGCGCGTTACCAATTCCACTTTCATTAGAAAAAACAGCCCTTCTAACCCCAATAATTACCAAAGCCCAAAAACCTCCGGTTGCAGCAGCTTGAAGGGAAAAAGCTTGACTAAAAATCTCACTTAAAGCTGGAATAATTGCCTCGTAATTTAGGGCCAACATGGTTACTCCAATCCCAAAATAGAGCCCTACCATTATAGGCACTAACATGGAGGTTACTTTAACTATTTTTTTCAATCCACCTAAAATAACCAATCCACTTATTAGGGCTAAGAACAGTCCAATTATTATTTTCCAGTTTAAGTCACCAATATTAAAAAACTGATTGGGCTCAATTACACTGACTAAGGTTTGGGTAAGTTGATTGGCAGTAAAAGCGGGAAGCACACCAAATAAACCAGCAACAGAAAACCAAATTGCAAATGGCTTCCCAAATTTTGGCAAGGCTATTTTCATATAGTACATGGGCCCTCCTAATGGAGTTCCATCCACTTCTTTTTCGCGATATAGAACGGCTAGGGTACAAGAATAAAATTTAATAATAGCTCCTATAATTGCAGTTACCCACATCCAAACCAAAACGCCAGGCCCTCCCATATGAATCGCTATAGCAACTCCAGAAATATTACCTAAACCAACCGTTGAAGCCAAAACTGCTGATAATGCTTGAAATCTTGAAATGCCTTCACCGTCTTCTTTACTGAAGAGTAATTTGAAGGAAGTTTTAATTAAAAGTAAAGGTTTTGCTCTAGCCTGAATCAGTAAAAAAAAACCACCCCCTATAACGAGTATAAACATTATAAGCTCAATAGAGCTGAGCAATTTTTGAAATAAGAAACTGAGTAAATCCATTAGGTTTAAAGATAGAAAAAGCCTTGACATTTGGGTTGTAATTAATAATAAAGAGAGGTGCTGAAATAAATTATTCTTTTACAACAATCAAAGTAGCTTTATTTCCGGTAGCTAAATTCCATTGGTTTGCCATAATTAAACCTCCAGCATTGTCATAAACCCTAATCTCTGCAGTATTAGGTCCAGATTCTCCTTGATTTAGAGCAATGAATTCAATTTTATTAAACCCCGGGATAAGGTCAATATTCAATCGTTTAAATCGTTCTTGAAGCAATACATTAGCTTCAACCTCACGGTCATTATATAAGATTCGAACACGATCTCCGTCTGCTACTTCATGATCCCTAAAAATCACCTGAACGAAAGGGGCGTTACTTTTAAAATCCCCTAAATATTGATCCATCATATAATCAACTGGATTTCGATTGTTTTCAGGAGTTTTCAGTTTATTGAGGAAGTAATCTCGATTATCCATGAAAGTTTCCTGCTTGCTCATGTCGATTTCGGGACGATCGAAATATTTATTATCAGCATTTGCTTCAGGGGTATTCTTTAAAAAATCTTTTTTTAAATACTCAGGCAGTTTGTTGGGATCTTTTATTGGTAATAAAAGAGATTTTTTTTGACCATCACTCTTATAGGTTTGAGGTTTTACCTCATTAGATTGACCCAATAAAACAATGGAGCTAAATAATAGAATAGTTAAAAAACCGAAAAATTTACAATCGAATTTCATGTTTCAAACCTACTATAAATTTGTCTTTAAAGAAATTTTTTAACAGCCTTTTAATCCAACTAACACAAAGTTAACTTAGCTTATAATCTGCAAGGGGGGAGTTTCTTTCCATCTACCGGCTGTGAAATCAGGAAATTGCTGCGGTGCTCCATCTTGAGCAATAGAAGCTCCACTAAGTGGGCTAACGGAACTCCAAAAGCAACCTTCATATACATTTTGATCGAGGGGCAAACCTTGTTGTAAGCACTCTACAATGCGATACACCATAATCCCATCCATACCTCCATGTCCGCTGTTTTGAGTTTTTTGATTTAAGCGTTTATATAAAGGGTGATCGTATTTTTCGTAAAGCGCCTCTAAATCTTCACCTTGTACCCAGGAGTGGTGGTTTTTAGTAATCCCTTCAAATCCACTTTCGAGTGCTATTCGGGTAGGGAAGCCAGCTAAAATTCCTTTTGTCCCTTGAATTAAATTATGACGTGTATAGGGGCGAGGACTGGTTTCGTCCCATTGAACCATTATGGTTCTCCCGACTTGTGTTTTAATTATAGAGGTGTTTAAATCTCCA
>MDSY01026439.1_pt1 | contig 11143 bp, 9 predicted proteins | sample 811131 | NCBI WGS metagenome assembly MDSY01 (sample SAMN05326643, study PRJNA326480) | marine metagenome | isolation source: seawater | place: Atlantic Ocean: South West | collected 2010
GAAACTAGGAAAACTTCTGAGTGTCTCTTTCCCTCAAATCTTGTACGTTCGACACCCAAGAATTGGGGTGCGCCCGGTTGGATCCCCAAAATAAAAAGTTCTAGTTTTTAAACTTAAGCCATCTTGAATTTTACTAGGACGAAAACCAACAAAAATGAGAGTTAGAAAAATCAGAGTAAGGTGAAATTTGCATTTGGAAAGCCGGCCCTTTTCTCCTATCAAGAGACCATGTCCGCCAGCCGGCGTCTGGAGGGAGTCAAGCTGCTCAATTTGCCTCGCTATGGGCTTAACTTCTTCATCGCGGTCACCTCGACGCTTCGTCGTGTCAGTTGTTCGGACGCTGTCACGACCATAGTCACGTTGTATCTTATACCTTTATCCCAAAGGCCATATGAACTAAAAATAAGCCTAAATGTCTCCTCGCGAGTCTCGAGAGTCGTTAGTGAGCCAGCACTCGGCCATGATAAAGCTTAGTCGTCGATATTTAGGACAAGTGCGACACCTGGGGGTTTGTTCATTGTTTGGTCATCGAATAGTACTCTGAATGAGGCAGAGTCATAGCTGGAGGAAGGGAGGGCGAACACAGTCCACAAAGAAAGAAGAAAAACAAACACCACAAGCGCAGCAAATACAAACCACATACCCTGCAAAACCCAAAGGCTCACGTGCTCCGCCGTCGCTAGATCGAACTCCGCTGGCATGCCTACTCCTGCTGCATTCCGACGGGCTTGTGTAACGTAAACTGGCGTCCGGAAGGTGCCTTGCAACTTGAGCTTTGTCACCTCAGTGGGGATTACTTGAAGCAAAGGCAGCTCAACCACTAACACCTTCGGTTCCTGCAACTTCATGCAGAGGCGCTGCGCATCCCAGCCTGCACCCTCCAAGTACAGTCCGTTCACGTACGATCCATATTGAAGCGGGTGGTCACTAACAGCACTGGTATTGGCGTGCTTCGTGACCTGGGTATATAGCGTTGACTTATCAAGCGCCCAGCCGCGCAAACGGGACGTGGATTGCACCAATGCCGTCAAGTATGACTCGGGGACATGTACTCCCGAAAGCCAAATACATGCCGGTTCTCCTTCAGCGATCCATCCCTCGTACTGCACCTTGCGCATAGCAAAGTGCTGCATCCACCCACCTAACCTTTTCTGCGTATCAGGGGCCAACTTGGAGTAAAGGGGGGGGAAGCGCCCGTTAAATAGAGCGTCACCCAGTGAATCTAGCACGTCCGACATGCCGATTTCGCCCACCAGGGCCTTCACGAGATCCTCGAGGGTCGCTGCCATCCGAATTACCAAAACGTTCCACCGCTCGAGCTCTTGCAAAAGGACAACTTGCTGGGGCGTCGGGGGCGACCCGGAGTTACGCTCCTTCAGCAATTCGCGCACAATGATCAAGTCATGCTGCCCGACATCCATCGACTCGAGTGGTACCTTTGATCGAATGTCTTTCGCTAGTGCGTCGATATACCCTTCTCGACTCATTCCACCACCAGCAGCACTTGTGCGGGGTTGAAGCATGATGAGATCGGACCACATATTTTTCGTCGCGGTGGCAAAATAATTTATTTCTGCATTTGGGTGAAGTCCAAAGACAGCAGGGCCATTGACGAGCGGTAGGCGCTCTATCTGTTTAATGTAACTGTCAAGGCCACCCAGCGAGGGTAATTCATAATCGTAACCAGACCTACTGAAGAAAAACCGCTGTGCATCGTCAAACTTCGGTGGAATTGAATTGAATGGTAGAAAGCCACAGAGATAATGAGTATAATCCACAAAATATACCTCTCTTTAAATCCCCACACAACAACACCATTCCAAAAAACTCAACTCGGTTCCTAAATGCTTACAAGAAAGTCGCCGAAGTATTCAGCAAGGTAGGTGATAAGAATGCGCCGGTCCATACCATCGCTCACACGCCCACCATACCTATGTGTTCAGATGGGGAAGAAAAGGGAAATTTGTAAATAATGTAGCTTGGAAGGAGTATGTAGTACTCAAAAAGGTCACACATACATAGCGTCGCCAATAAGGTACTTCAGACTACCCCAAGGTAGAACTTCGTCGCCGTCATCATGTGCCTTTTGGAGATACATCCCGAGGAGTTTCCGTGAAACAAGGAAATCGCTCTCATTGAACGCATAACTGACGTTCCACCCTATTTTCCCATACTTGCGACGTTCAAGCACAACGGCGTGTAGGAATGCGAGTACGAAGAGACACGGTCGGAAAGCCCAGTGAGGGCATTCTTCTAAACAGGCGTCGTCGATCTTTGCATACGTGGCGCGCATGTTTAGTTTCAAACCGTCGGGGGGTTCTGTTGTCACTTTGAGTGCTTTTTGTAGAATACCCAACGGGAAAGCATTCGTCGGCGCGGTGGTCAACCACAGGCGAAATTCGGTATGTGGGTTCTTTGTTAGGTCTAAAATTTTCTCCAGACGTTTAAGCCACGATGCTAAGAGGTGACAGTTTTGAAGGAGCACCCAATCCCCTTTTTTAGAGCCCACATCAAGCATTCCTTCTGCTACGGGGCCCTGGCCCTGGCCAAGGGCGCAAAGTTTCAGTTTCGCACCACTGAAGCCGAGCTCGTCCCCTAGGTGCTGTATGTCACTTCCTGGGTCTGCTCCAGGTGACAAGATGAACACTAGGGGCATTGTCGCATTTGACTGTTCGTGAATAAGGCGGACTGTGAAATTGAGGTAATTTTGATTAGGTGAATGAAAGAAATGAGGTTCTTCGTGTGTATGGATATGGTGGGAGGTAAAGTCTTACTATCGGGACTCGGCGGCTGAACGTAATGCTCTCCCTGCACCCGAATGATAAATTGTGTCACTGCAGAAAACGACCTATCCGGACGGAAACATCGAACAACACAGAGGTTCTCGATAGGTGTTAATATTTCATCCTCCTTTAATCCCTCTTCGTCATCACCAGGTACAGCCACCAGTTCAGGGCTCTCTAGGTCATACCACGCTTTAAAAAGTTCGGGCTTCGTACGAAAGCGCTCGAGGGAAGCCCTGAGGGCCTTAGAAACTGACTTGGCCGTTGCATCAATCCCTCCACCTAAATATAGAAAATCTTTCCATCCACTATCTGCAAGCCACTCTGTTTTCGGTGGCTTTGGAACTGAGATCTCGTCGAGGCTTGCGTCTCCCTTCAGAAAGAAGTTCAGGGACGCCCGATCAAGTTCTCCATCACCATCCATCAACATCGTTGTCATTTGGAATGAAAACATTAACTTATGTTTTTCAAATATACCGAGGCATGTGTAGTCATAAAGAGACACCGTTATTGTTTCTATCATATTACGGAGACGATTGCGGAGAACTTGATCTCTCTTCGCATCATGGAGAGCTTTCAGAAACACACGTAAGTAAGAGTCAAGACTCGTCTCATACATGGAATCAATCGAAGCCAATCCTGCGAGGGAAAAATAAAGAATAGAACCCCGTTTTGCAACCGGCTCGTATGCTGATCGCGCACGACTGATTTCTTCCTTTGTGTGACTTTAAAAAGAAGTAGTAATGAAGAAGTAAGAATAGAAAAGGTGATTATGTTTTGTGATAGGATCATGATAATAATCATAAATAATAATGTTTTTTGAGGTTTCAATAACATACGCGGCCTCTTCCAGCTTCCCTGCAATCTCGACAGCCTTCGTCTTGGTTTCATCCAGGGTTATGATCAATTCAGAGTTATCGAGTATATTTCCTTGAGAACTAGAGAGTTCGTGTAGGAGAGTGTTTTCGAGTGAAACAATGAGCATTGCACTCTCCCCCATTTCATTCACGAGCACTGCGAATTGCTCCTCGAGATCCGGACGTTCATGACCCACCACAACATTCAAGAGTTGGTTGGCAAGACCAGGCATCGTTACACAATAGTTAATGATCATCGTCTTCCCCATAATCTCTGGTGAGTAGTGGGGATTAGCGAGTTTGGTGGTGAAAAACAGACGGAAGTTGTCATCCCAATCGACATTCTTATCACCAAGTGCAATGGATTTTGCACCTCCTTCGATCGTCACCGCTTTCTCTAGAATAGGATCCAGCATTGGATCAAGTTCTTCGCCGATATTTTCAAAGAGGTACGCCTTCCCAAATGATATTGCAAGTTCTAGATGTTTTAAAAAATCTGTATCATTGAGCCTCTTAATAACCATCCCCTCTTTTGTGTGTGTACGCTTGATCCAAGTGACGGCTTGTTGTTGGGGATCTATACATAGTGGAAATCGCGAGGCTGCTCTTGTCAGAATACCATTCTGAACGCTGTTTTGGTCTGCGGGGAGACCATCGCTGTTCCAAGCCTGGACAATCGCATCAGTAACGAGGAGCGACTCCACTTTCGGAGCTGGTGCGAGTGGGATTTTCCGTGTTTGCAGATCCTTGATGTTCGCCTCAGTCATATAAACGCGGTAATCTGCAGAGAAGGCTCCAGAATATGATAAGAAACTTGACGCGAGGAGGCAGTCACCAATGAGACGTCCACCACCTTCCTTGAGGCTTTTTATGTCATCCGTCCATCTTGTGCGCTCAGAGGAGAGACCAGTGATAAGTTTCGAAGCTGCAGAAAGTCGTTTCTCCATCATTTGTGCGGTTGATTGTAACTCGCTGAGCTCACCATTCGCTTCTGTAAATCCCAAATTCAGTTCATCTAGTTCAGTCTGGAGCGCTGTTAACATTTTGTTGAGTTGCTTTAACTCCGCTTGTGTTTTTACCTGAGCCTTTTCCATTTCTTTTACCTTATTACGAAGCGGTTCAACATTCTTCGCAACATCATAGTACTTTGAGATGGCGTCCACCCACACCAAAAGTCCTTTTCCTGCTTTCGACACCGACGCCATGTTCTCGACGGTCAAATTTTTGTTGTCACGGAAGTATTTCTTAACTGTGAGTATCACGAGGAGAAGGTAGAGAGGTGAGTAGGTGTGGTGTTAATAAAAAAAATAACAAACCCTCACTTACCCCCCGCAATTTGCTTCGGTTTTATCGAATCTTTGGGCTTTTTTGGTAGTTTGATTTTAAATAAGTAGTAGGAACCTAGTTGTGAGATCTTTGGTTAAATGATTAACAATAAGGCTGCCTAAACATTTCAATATATACGTACATAGGATTTTAGTAGTTCTAAAAGTTTTCCATTACCAAGCATCTTCTTCGCATCACCCCAGTTTTCTCCGAGCTTCTCACCAGTGGGTGCGAGGCACACTACTTGGTAGCAAACAGCCATAACAAGGGGTGGTGGTTTCGCGAAACCTTTGATCTCATCAAGGTCCTTCTTCTCCAAGTTCTCTAAGGCAGCAGCTGCGGCGGCCACTGCGGGTAGCGCCTCATTTAAAGCTATATCTGCTTTTCCTTTCTCTTCAACAATGATCTTATTTTGCTCCTCGGCGGCAGCTTGTTTTGCGGCAGCAACGGCCTTTTGTTCATCGGCAACTTTTGTTTTCGTTGTAATGTCCACAATCAAAGCTTCGACATCAACTGTCTTCGCACTAACAACTATTTGTTTTTCCTTCAGCATCTCCGACATTCGAGCGACAGCCTCCGCGGCCTCCACTAACTTCGTGAGGCCACCCTCCAGCCTTTTAATACTCGACGAATTTTTCTTCCGGTTATCGTTCAATTGTGACCTATAATTTGATAAAAGGTCGAGGTAATTTTTTGGAGTGACGTAAAAAAACCGACGTTGCTGGTCGATGAATAGTTTGGCACGTTCCGCAATGCTCTGGTGGGCGAAGACGAGGTGGCTCACAATACTGGGGCGGTGTTCGTCGGGCAATGTGATGTCGTTCAGAAGGTACCGTGCCACCTTCGTCAACGCATCCTCCGGCCAACGGAAGAACCAGTCGATCACACAGCTGCTCACCAGGCCCGGGAAGTTCCTGCAGCGAAGTCGAAGTTTGTCGCCAGACGGCGACATGGCGAGCACCAAATGCAGATTCTCCCGACACCGACTTAACCAATATTCGAAAATCGCGGGACCAGTCGTACACTCCGGATCGGCAGTTTTTGCGTCCTTTCGAAATTGGTTGATTATTGTGTCGATCTCATCCTTCTCATAAAGGGCAGGTACGAAGCCAGTATTGAGCAAACCATTAATACTCTCTAAAAAACCCTCTTCCTGGAACACGCACAGCGTTAAAGTCGTCAATTTCCACGCGTTTGTCAGTCTTGTTTGATTGAAAATAAAGAGCGGACCCACCAATACATGCGCGTCGGTGAATAAAAACGTCGTTGGCGTCGAAACAAGATCCTGGTACAAACACTTGAGATCTGTGGGAAGAGGAGTTAAAGACAATGGTAAGATTAGGATATATTGATTTGGGAGTGGAATATTATGGTGTCTTTACCCTCTTTAAAGAGCTGCTCGTTGTATCCGCGCGTGAGCTGCACGGTGAACAGACGATATCCAGCGCAATAAGAAGCGAGATGTACGTTGGATTGCTTTCCGGAGCCACCAACGCCTATCAAAAGCGCGTTTCCTCGAGGCATTCGTATGATCCTCATGATTCGTGTGATATGTTCAAGGGCCATTTCAAACAAGACAAGGCTCAGCTTGGTCGTGTGTTCCGCGTTATAAAGGTCTAGTATATCATCAAAAATCACTTTTATGTCGTCGTATCTGCCGAGGTCCTCATACAAGCGCGGGTCTTCTTTCTCTTCGCCAATACGCCCCTTCGCGAGAGCGAAATCGCCAAAAATGAGAGGGTCCCTGTTCGCGACCTCCGCAGCCCCCCCCTGGAAATTTGACGACACGTAGTCTCGAATTTTCGCCTTGACAAGGGTCACGTCAGCGTCTGTTGCCAGGCGGTCGCAAAATACCCGCATTGTTTCGTTCCGGAAGAGACGAGTGATGGCGTTTTCATCGTTGAATTTATCCACCACAACGAGACACACGCCTTCACAAACTCGACTAAGATCTCGAAGTGTGAAAATGTAGTGGAACTTGGCTGGCGTTGGAGGTAAGCTCTGGACGACAAACTGAAACACCTCCAGCATCGCCTTGGTGATCTTTTTGACGGCTTCTTTGGCTCCATCATTGAATTCGAAGAAGCGCTGCGTCAGAATGGAGCTCAATATACGCTCCAGAACGGGCTGCGAGGGGTCGGTGAGATTCACGATGTTGAAGAGTGCGTACATGCGAGGTGTAATTGGGTTACGACCGCCACCGGGAGGACCCATAGCGCCGATGTAGTCGAGATCTTTGACGATCTTCTGATTCAAGTCCTTATCTCGGTCGTAAAAGAAGCCGCGGCTCATCAGCGTTTGGACCCAAGTTAAGGGCTGTTGAGTTCCGTCTGTTGGGCGAGCGCAGAGCTTTGTGTTAGGAGAGGTCAATTTCAAGGGTGAAAATATAGGTATAACCTTACACGCATCCAACCTCGGCATGTTGAGGTCATCAATGAAAACACACAGTCGCTTTCCAGCACTCGGGCCGTATATCGATCCCGACCGCTTATCAATGTTGCTTTCGATATTAAGCTGGATGTCTGCGGAGGTCGTGCGGCTGCTTAGGTTCAGTAGTAGCAGGTTGTAGGTTTGTCGATCTAGCCCTTGCATGTACGTCTGAACCGTAAGAGTCTTTGCGGTCCCAGATGTTCCCACGAAAAGGAGAGGCTTTTGTTGCGCTAGCAGCTCCAACAAAAACGTGTAGAGTATGCTGTCTGTCGTTGGGACCATGATGTGAGAGTAGCGGAAAGGATTCGGTTGAATGTACTCGGGGACACGCGCTCTCCATTGCTCCCAGTCTCCCCGCACCATATCAAAAACGAAGTCATAAAGAGGTGCACCTGAGGGTAGATTGCCGCCCAATCCTCCCGTCTCCTGATTCACATTACGAATGAACTTGTCGAAACGCAGGCGTGATGTGGCGGTGAGCGCACCTCCCAAACTCCAAATGAGAGCGAACATAAAAGCCCCATCGAGTGTTGCTGGATCAAAGTTGACAGGGCCATAGAATTCATTTCCCTTTGGTTGTTGCAAAATAGATGCGTCCATTTCTCTTGCTGATTTCGCTTTGTCCCCAGCAGTTCGTTTCTCTTGGCGATCGCGAGGTGCCGGCACGAGGGCGTCGAGGGCACAACACAGCTGTTTTACAAGGTCGATATTTGGTTTGGGAATCACCAACTCCAATTTGGCATCTGCTTCCCCCTTGATAAGCCCCTTAAGAATGAAATCCATACACACTGGCACGTAACCGCGGAAGAGCTGCTCAAGGTGCTCCGCCTCGGGCTTGAGTGCATCGTCGACAACGCGTCCATCGCCGCAGCGCTGCTTGAGCCACCGTTCGAAGAAGGGTGCATACCCAACATTCTGTGGGTCCACCCACACCATTCCGCACCGACTCACGGTCGCAGGCGATGCATACTGCAGGTCAAACACCTCGATTAGCTGGCAGCAGTGGGGCTGCAATCTGATCCGTTCACCGTTGGGAAGGGTCAGTAAACGATTGTCGTCCATGACGGAATTCATATTCTCCACCCAGAGCGCATCAACATCACCGTCGTAAATCAGCCAACGCATTTCTTTCCCCTCGCGGGCCGCAGGGAGAGGCTGATTCAGCTCGCGGAATATGCGCGAGAGAACTCCGTCCGTCCAGTCGCGAGTCTCGGGGTCCTTGGCGACCGAAAATGCAAAAATGGGGAAAGTATGTAATTAGAAAATGTGATAGGGTGTCCCGTGAGAAAGGAAATGCACTCATACCATAAATCCGTACAGCTGGTGTAGCGGCTGGGCCTTGGGATTAATGACGGACTGTTTGACTGTCACGCCCTGCGCAGGACCGCGGGCCCATGCGAGCGCGTCGACCACAAGCGTCTTGCCGCCTCCTGTCGGTCCCACCACTTGCGTTGTATGACGGACTGTCTGAGTTTCATATATTTGCAAGGCTTTATCGACTTGAAAGGCAAATACGTCGTCATCTTCGTGATAACCGTTCGTATCCAAGTACATGCCAATCGCGTCGGAGAGTGCCTCAAATGCAACGCGCGGGCAGTCAAGTCCCGGGAAAAGATCTTGGATGAGGCCAAGGAACAGGGGGACGTCCTCGAAAGTAAACTTGGGCAGATTCGAGTCGCGAAGAACACGCATCAACACAAGTGATTCGTCAAGATCGGCGAACTCCCTTTTTAATCCGCCGGCCAAAACAAGAACCGTCTTTAGTGTTCGGAGGCCAAAATCATAATGGTACTGCTTGCTTAGAACAGATTTCGACAGCCCATACAAAACGGCCATCTTTTTGGCAAGGTCCTTGGCGGACTCGAAGCCCTCGCTGAAGAGCATAATTTCGCTGATCATTCGAAGATCGGGTACCATCATCATGACGGGCCGGAACAGAGCTTTGAGGTTGTCTGGGAGCTCTGTGCGACCCGCATAACCAGGGTTCATCGTGATGAAGAACCCACAAGTTGCGAACCCCGCGACACGCTTCACTTTTATGGGTGTATTCATCCCAATGTCGGCTGTTGGTTCGTTGTAGACAATAGCGTTCTGAATTGCTTTCAGCTGAGCGCTGACAACGCTGAGAACTTCAATGTTGATCCTTTGCATGGAAAAGGAGGGAAGTGAGCCCGGGTTCTGATCCACGCGCATGGTTTTTATAAATATTTCAAAGCATTATATTTCACAACACACGCACCGATTGAATTCATCGAAGCAACCCCACGCTCCGACCTGGACGAGTCCTGCGAAAATCGAGGCCATCGCCTTGTAGTCGAGCCCGTCTCCGCAGTTAATGACGAAGCACGGAAGTGCGAGGCCTTTCGCTAGATCCTTCACCGTCTCTGTTTTTCCAGTTCCGGCGGGGCCGGCTGGTGCTCCTCCAAGTTTGAAAGTAAGTGCTTGTGTGAGGGTCATGTAACACCGGTCAGTAAGAGCGGTGATGACTAGACGGCCGTTCAGTCCCATGTACTCTGGTGGTGCATACGAGAAAGGCGAGTTAGGTTTCGAATTGGAACATGGTGTGCGTGAGCAAGGGCATTTGGTTCCTACCGTAGCCGTACTGGAACGATCCTGTGCACTGTCGTATTATACAGTTGTCGATATCGCGATCCCTGGTTCCATTCAATTTAGATTTGTGGACTGCATGTGAGAGTTGCCTTCGATGAAACATTTGAAGAGAAATGCTTCGGATTCTTACCAATAGAAACGGAGTTGGCTCTCCCATGCAAATTCCTTGGCGTTAAGAATGGACTCACGGACAAAGCCATCTACAATGTCTCTGCCGTGAACATCGATGATTAGTAAGGTGTTCACCTTCTTCCTCGTTTTCTTTTCGAGGGGTGTCCGCACCATCGCCACGAGTTCGTTGAGCTCGTGTGTAAGTTTTAGGGCCAAAACCTTGATAGCACGATTGTTTCCAGTTTTTACTTGATGGAAAGCGTCCTCCACCTGATACGTCCAAAATATCTGGCTTCCAACGAGAGTGACCATGCCGAGCTGGTGCTGGAGCCACTTAAGGCGATTTTCATGAGCATACTCGTACACACCGCGCTTCGTGATGGTCAGCAGAGATGCGTGCATTTCGTCTTCCACTTGTGTCATCCATTTCTCCACAGGACCCTCTACAGAAGCCGGTGTGATGAAGGTATAGGATTCGCGCTCTGAGGACTCTTGTCCAACAATTTTATCCTTCGAGCGAGAGAACGCAACATACTTGACATTATCAAAAAGTTTGAGCATATGAACTTGAAGGGAGGTTGGGTCGGATGAACCGAGAATCGACAAAAGCTCGTCTGCGGATATAAAGAAAAAGCGCGCAAACGCGTTCCGCTTCGTATCAAGGTAATCCGTGAGGCTCTTCTGGGATTTGTCAAGGCGCTCCCCAAGCTCTGTCAGTGCTTCTAGGCGGTCGTCGCTCGTACACGCCGTAATTATATTGCGGTCACTTGCAGTGGCCTTCATGATCTGTATAAATTGCTTGTCGATGGCGTCAAAGTTCTTTGCTTCGTGAGGTAGTTGTAGACGAATATCTTCCGCACCAACAAAAATCGACTCCAGATAATTCCATTTTCTCTGCGTTTGAAGCCACACCTCCATCGTGTCCGACACGGTATTCAGTGTGTGATCCCAGCGGTGGACCACACTTACGAACTCCCCAACAAACCGACTGCCTGCGATCGTTTGAAGGCTGTTGGGCAAGCAGAA
>MDSY01118067.1_pt1 | contig 11143 bp, 9 predicted proteins | sample 811131 | NCBI WGS metagenome assembly MDSY01 (sample SAMN05326643, study PRJNA326480) | marine metagenome | isolation source: seawater | place: Atlantic Ocean: South West | collected 2010
GGCGTGCGCTTCGACGACACGAAATGGTTCCTCGGCCGAGACACGACCAACCGAGGTGTGTCGAAGCACTCCGTGGAGGTGTGCTGCCGTCGGGCCCCGGAAGACCTCGAGGCCTCGTGGCGCGAATACTCGTGGCCGAACGTGCGCACGCCCCGGACCCTTCTGGCGACCCTCCCCACCGGCTCTTTCCCCGGCGTCGACACGACCGACGTGTACGAGTTCCTCGAGGCCCACGCCCCCCGCTGACGCCGACACATCTTCCGCAGTCACGTCGTGCGGGTCTGCTGAGGCGACACCCGCATCAAGTGACTGCGGAGCACGTTCGCGTCCGAGGTGTGGCGCGGACGGGGAAGGCGCGCGGCGCGGGCGGTGTCAGGGGGTGGGTTCGAGGGCCTGGAACGCAGCCCACAGCTCGGCGCGCACGGCGAAGGAGGCGAGGTCGCGCGCGAGCACCTTCTCGGCCGATGAGAGGCGGGCGCGCACGGTGTGGCGGTGCACGCCGAGGGCACGGGCGGTCGCTTCGTGCGAGCAGTCCGCACCGAGCCACGCGCGCAGCGTCTCACGCAGCTCCGCGCCGTGGGCGGCGTCGTACACCACGAGCGGGTGCAGGGCTGCGGAGGCCAGGGCGCGGGCATCCGCCGTGTCGAGAGCGGTGAGGATGCCGGCGCGGGCGACGTCGGCGAAGCGGATCACGCCGCGGTCGCCGCGGTCCCGGGCGACGCGGGCCTGCTCCATCGTTCGCGTGAAGGTGTCGTAGGTCGCGGGGGAGGCGACGCCGATGCGGCATCCGAACCGCTCCACGACATCGTCGAGCACGTCGATGCGTGATGCCGGTGCGACGATCACGAGGCCGTCGTCGCTCCGCCCGAAGAAGAGCGTGCCGCGGCGCTCGTCCGCCCGCACTTCGAGGTATTCGGCGAGCGCGTCGGACCAGGCGGCGCTCGCGTCGGTCACGGCCACCGCGAGGGGCGGTTCGGGCAGCGGCCCCCACACGTCTCGGGCGATGCGTCGTGCGGCGGCGGAGTCCTCGCCGCGCAGCGACTGCACCACCCCGGCCCGCAGCGCGCCGCGAGCGCGGGCGAGGTCGCCGTGCTGTTCGAGCGCGAGCCCCGCCATGGCGATCACGGCCGTGACGACCCCGCGCCCCTCGCGATCGAGGTCGCCGGCTGCGATCGCGATGACCCCGCGCAGGTGCCCGCCGCGTCCGAGCGTCTGCAGGGTGAACGGGGTCGCGCCGATTCGCAGGGACGACCCGGCGCGTGCCCCGCGCCGCAGCACCGCGCCGATCTCCTCCCGCAACGTGGTCGCCGTCGCGGGCTCGAGGCCGTTGGCGGGATGCTGCCGGGAGAGCTCGCCGGCGGCATCGAACAGCCCGACCCACGCGCCGAGCTGACGCGCGAGCTCGGCGACGGTCGCCCCGAGCCCATCGGGCCGGAGCGCAGCGAGCGCGATCGCCCGCTGCGCCGACAGCGCCCACGTGCGGCGGGCGTAGGAGGTGGCTGCGACATCTTCGGCGTTCGCTCGCGCGACGGCGATGAACGGCGTGCGGTAGGGCACCTCGAACAGCGGCATGCCCGCGGCTCGGCAGGCGTCGATCAGCGGAGTGGGAACGCCGTCGCGCACGACTTCGGTGCCGAATCCCACGCCGGCCACGCCCCGGTCGGCCAGTCGCGCGACGTACGGCGCATAGGCGTCGTCGGTGACGCCGTCGAACTGGCGTCCGGTCGTCAGGAGCACGAGTCCCTCCGAGAGGAACGGCGTGGGATCGGCCAGGTCGCTGGAGTGCACCCAGCGCACCTCGCGCGCCAGCTGCTCCTCGTCGACGGTGTCCAGGAAGCGCAGAGACAGATCGCCGCGACGCAGCAGCGACGCGACGGTGGGGTGCGTCGGGGCGGTGGGCATGCGGCCTCCTCGGATGCTGTACGGCTCGTATAGGTTCGCATCAAGAATGTACATGCCGGCCGGTGCGAACAACGGTGCCGCGCTCCTACGCTCGCCCCCATGAGCACCACTGCCCTCGAGACCGTGCCCGTCGGCGGACCCACTCTCCCTCAAGAGCGCCGTCTCGTGACCGCGATCCCCGGCCCGGCGTCACGGGCGCTGCTCGCCCGCAAGGCGGCCGCCGTGAGTGCCGGTGTCGGTCACACGGTGCCCGTCGAAGCGGTCGCCGCCGGCGGGGGCGTCGTCGTCGACGCCGACGGCAACTCGCTCATCGACCTCGGATCCGGCATCGCCGTGACCACCGTCGGCAACGCCCACCCCGCCGTCGTCGCCGCGGTTCAGCAGCAGGTGGCGCAGTTCACGCACACGTGCTTCATGATCTCGCCCTACGAGTCCTACGTCGCGGTGGCCGAGGCCCTCAACCGGCTCACACCCGGTGATCACGAGAAGAAGAGCGCCCTGTTCAACTCGGGCGCGGAGGCCGTCGAGAACGCGGTGAAGATCGCGCGCAAGCACACCGGCCGCCCCGCCGTGGTCGCGTTCGATCACGCCTACCACGGCCGTACGAACCTCACCATGGCCCTCACGGCGAAGGCGATGCCCTACAAGAGCGGCTTCGGTCCGTTCGCCGGCGAGGTCTACCGCGCGCCGGTGTCGTATCCGTATCGCGACGGACTGTCGGGACCGGAAGCCGCCGCCCGCGCCATCTCGCAGATCGAGAAGCAGGTCGGCGCGGAGAACCTCGCGGCGGTGGTCATCGAGCCCATCCAGGGCGAGGGCGGATTCATCGTTCCCGCCGACGGCTTCCTGCCCGCCCTCGTCGACTGGTGCCGCGCGAACGGCGTCGTCTTCATCGCCGACGAGGTGCAGACCGGCTTCGCCCGCACCGGTGCGATGTTCGCGAGCGACCTGTTCGGGATCGTCCCCGACCTCATCACGACCGCCAAGGGAATCGCCGGCGGACTGCCGCTGGCGGCGGTCACCGGCCGCGCCGAGATCATGGACGCCTCGCACCTCGGCGGCCTCGGGGGAACCTACGGCGGCAACCCGATCGCCTGCGCGGCGGCCCTCGCCGCGATCGAGAGCTTCGAGCACGACGACCTCGCGCATCGTGCCGACGAGATCGGCGGGATCCTGCGCGATCGCCTCGCCGCGATCCAGGCGGGCGATGCGCGCCTGGGCGAGGTCCGCGGACGTGGCGCGATGGTCGCGGCGGAGTTCGTCGACCCGGCGACCGGCGCGCCCGACGCGGCCCTGACGACCTCGGTCGCGAAGGCCTGCATCGCCGAGGGCGTCATCGTCCTGACGTGCGGCACGTACGGCAACGTGCTGCGGTTCCTGCCGCCGCTGTCGATCGGCGACGACCTGCTGCACGAGGCGATGGACGTGCTCGCACGCGAGATCGACGCCGCCGAGTCGGGCACGGCGCCGCGACTGAGCGACGACGACGCACCGAGGCCCGACGCCGACTGACGACTCCCGCCGGCCCGCGGAAGGGGACGCGGGGCCGGCGATCACGACATCCCCATGCGAAGGAGCACGATGCGCGAACTCACCCGTGATGTGGTGGTCGTCGGCGCCGGTGCGGCGGGTCTGACGGCTGCGCATGAACTGAAGAAGGCCGGTCTCTCGGTGGCCGTCTTCGAGGCCCGCGATCGCGTCGGCGGACGGCTGTGGACGGACGAGATCGACGGCGCGATGCTCGAGATCGGCGGCCAGTGGGTCTCGCCCGATCAGGATGCGCTCATCGAGACCATCGCCGAGCTGGGGCTGTCGACGTTCTCCCGGTATCGCGAGGGTGACAGCGTCTACGTCGGCCCGGACGGGGTCGCCCGGCGCTTCACCGGAGAGATGTTCCCGGTGTCGGCGGAGACCGAGCGCGTCATCGCCGAGCTCACCGAGCGCCTGGATGCGATGGTCGCCGAGATCGATCCCGATCGGCCCTGGGCGCACGAGAAGGCGGCGGAATGGGACCGCATCTCCTGGGACGCGTGGCTGCGCGAGCAGACCGACGACGACGAGGCGGTGCGCAACCTCGCCTTCGCGACGGGCTCGGCGATGCTGACCAAGCCCACCCACACCTTCTCGCTGCTGCAGTCGCTGCTCATGGCCGCGTCGGCCGGGTCGTACTCGAATCTCGTCGACGCGGACTTCATCCTCGACAAGCGCGTCGTCGGCGGACTGCAGCAGGTTCCGCTGCTGCTTGCCGAGCGGCTGGGGTCCGACGTCATCCTGGGCGCGCCGGTGCGCGCGCTCGAATGGGCCGGCGACACCGTGACGGCGAGTGCCGAGGGCGTGACGGTGAAGGCGAGGCACGCGGTGCTCGCGCTCGCGCCCGTGCTGTACGACCGGATCACGTTCGTCCCGCCGCTGCCGCGTCTGCAGCACCAGATGCACCAGCACCTGTCGATGGGGTTCGTCATCAAGGTGCACGCCGTGTACGACCGGCCGTTCTGGCGTGACCAGGGCCTGTCCGGCACCGCGTTCAGTCCGTACGAGCTCGCCCACGAGGCCTACGACAACACCAACCACGGCGATCCGCGCGGCACGCTCGTCGGATTCGTCTCCGACCGCACTGCCGACGACCTCTTCCGGCTGTCGGATGCGGAGCGCAAGGAGCGCATCCTGGAGTCTCTGTCGCACTACTACGGGCCCGAGGCGAAGGATCCGGTCGTGTACTACGAGAGCGACTGGGGCAGCGAGGAGTGGACGCGCGGCGCCTACGCCGCCAGCTTCGACCTCGGCGGGCTCGAGCGCTACGGCGCGGACCTTCGCACCCCGGTCGGGCCGATCCGATTCGCCTGCAGCGACATCGCCGGTGCGGGCTTCCAGCACGTCGACGGTGCCATCCGAATGGGCCGCCTCGTCGCCGCCGACATCGTCGCCGAGGACCGGTCATGACCGCGCACGTCGTCGTCGGGTACACCGCGACCGACACCGGGGCCGACGCCGTCGCGCTCGGCGCGCGCCTGGCCCTCGCCACCGGCGCCGTGCTCGAGATCGTCGTCGTGCTCCCGGCCGAGGGACGCAGCGTCATCACCCCGACCAATCCCGGATACGAGCGGTACCTGCACGAGCAGGCGCAGGCGTGGCTGCGAGAGGCGGCCGACCGTGCACCCGACGGTGTCCAGGTGCGCACGCACGTGCGCGACGACGAGTCGTTCGCGTCGGGCCTCATCGCCGCCGCCCACGACCTGGGCGCATCGCACATCGTCATCGGCGCGGGTCGCGGCGGGTTGCGCGGGCGTCACCGGCTCGGGTCGGTGGCCACCGAGCTGCTGCACTCGTCGGACGTTCCGGTCGCGCTGGCGCCCCGAGGCATCCGCGACCTCGACGCGACACGTCCCCTCGACCGGGTCACCGCCGCGATCGGCATGCGCCCCGGCGCCGACGTGCTCATGGGGGCAGCCGTCGACCTGGCGCGGGCGAGCGGCGCTCCGCTGCGCCTGCTCTCGCTGGTCACGGTCGACCTGCCGCCCACCGTCGACACCGGTGTCATCCGGATCGCGGGAGCCGCGCACGCCGACGAAGTACTCGTCGCCGCGCGGGCGGACCTGCCCGCGGATGTGCGGGCCGATGTCGTGGTCGGGCAGGGCGAGTCCATCGAAGACGCCGTGGCCGCGCTGGAGTGGACCCCGGGTGAAGTCGCCTTCGTCGGTTCCAGCCGCCTCGCCCAGCCCCGCCGGCTGTTCCTCGGTTCGACCGCGGCGAAGATGCTGCACGAACTGCCCGTCCCCATGATCGTGGTGCCGCGCACGCGCACCGCCCCGACCCAGGAAGGAGGGCGGCGATGAGCGTTCCCGGTGGCGCCGCGCCCCTCGCTCCCGCCGCCGGCGACGACGCCGGCGGCATCTCCCGCAAGGGACTCTCCGCCGGCACCGTCGGCCTCATCGGTGCCGTCGTCATCGGCATCTCCTGCATCGCTCCCGCCTACACCCTCACCGCCGCCCTCGGGCCGACCGTGTCGGAGGTGGGCGTGCAGGTGCCGGCGATCATCCTCGTCGGGTTCATCCCGATGCTCCTGGTCGCTTTCGGGTACCGGGAGCTGAACCGGGAGATGCCCGACTCGGGAACCTCCTTCACCTGGGCGGCGCGCGCCTTCGGTCCGTGGGTGGGCTGGATGGCTGGCTGGGGATTGGTGGCCGCGACGATCCTCGTGCTGTCCAATCTCGCCGGCATCGCCGTGGACTTCCTGTTCCTGCTCATCGCGCAGCTGAGCGGGGCGCCCGAGATCGCCGACCTCGCCGCGAACCCCGTCATCAACGTGATCGTCTGCCTGCTGTTCATGGCGGGGGCGACCTTCGTGTCCTATCGCGACATGCAGACGACGCAGAAGCTGCAGTACGTGCTGGTGGGCTTCCAGGTGCTCGTGCTGGTGCTGTTCGCCGGTGCCGCGCTGGTGGAGTTCTCCAACGGCTCGGCGTTCGAGGCGACCCCGTTCGACCTGTCGTGGTTCAACCCGTTCGCGGTGTCGTCGTTCAGCGCCTTCGCCGCGGGGCTGTCCCTGTCGATCTTCATCTTCTGGGGATGGGATGTGACCCTCACCATGAACGAGGAGACGAAGGACCCCGACAAGACGCCCGGGCGCGCGGCGACCCTCACGGTGGTGACGATCGTCATCCTCTACCTGCTCATCTCCGTGGCTCTGCTGATGTACGCGGGCACGGGAGAGGGCGAGTTCGGCCTCGGCAACCCCGACATCCAGGACAACGTCTTCTTCGCGCTCGCCGGGCCGATCCTCGGCCCCCTCGCGTTCCTCGTCTCGCTCGCGGTGCTCACCAGCTCGGCATCCTCGCTGCAGTCGACGTTCGTGGGTCCGGCGCGCACCCTGCTCGCGATGGGGCACTACGGCGCCCTCCCGCGCCGCTTCGCGCAGGTCAGCCCGCGGTTCTTCACGCCCGGATTCGCGACCCTCGTCTCGGCGTTCGTCGCGTCGGCGTTCTACGCGGTGATGAGGTTCGTGAGCGAGAACGTGCTGTGGGACACGATCACGACGCTCGGCATGATGATCTGCTTCTACTACGGCATCACGGCCTTCGCGTGCGTGTGGTACTTCCGACACCAGTGGTTCGACTCGGTGCGCAGCGCCGTCTTCACCCTGATCTTCCCGCTCGTGGGCGGCATCATCCTCGCCGTGCTGTTCGTCACCACCCTGGTGGACTCGATGGATCCCGACTACGGCAGCGGCTCGTCGGTCGGCGGACTGGGCCTCGTCTTCGTGCTGGGGATGGTGATCATCGTCGTCGGTGTGGTGATCATGGTGTGGCAGGCCGTCAAACGCCCCGACTTCTTCCGCGGTCGCACCCTCTCGATGGCGGCCCCTGAGAGCCTCCGGCGCCGCCGGCGCTGACCGGCCGAACGAAAGGAATCACATGAGCGACTACGCCGTGGTCAACCCCGCCACCGGGGAGACCCTCGCCACGTATCCGACCATCGGCGACGCCGACCTCGACGCAGCGGTGGGCCGTGCCCACGCGGCTGCCCGGTCGTGGCGCGTCACTCCGCCCTCGGAGCGTGCCGCGGTGATCCGGCGCATCGCGGAGCTCCACCGGGAACGCCGCGACGAGCTCGCCGCGATCATCGTGCGCGAGATGGGCAAGCCGCTGGCTGCAGCCGAGGGGGAGGTGGACTTCGCCGCCGACATCGTCGAGTACTACGCCGACCACATCGACCAGATCACCGGCGACACCCCCATCGACATCCTCGGTGAGGGGACGGCGGTGATCCGCCGGGCGCCGATCGGTGTTCTGCTGGGCATCATGCCGTGGAATTTCCCGGCATACCAGGTGGCGAGGTTCGCCGCCCCCAACCTCGCGGTGGGCAACACCATCCTTCTCAAGCACGCGCCGCAGTGCCCGGAATCGTCGGCAGCGCTCGAGGCCATCTACACCGACGCCGGACTTCCGGACGGCGCATATGTGAACCTCTACGCCACGAACGAGCAGGCAGCGGTGGTCATCGCCGACCCCCGCGTGCAGGGGGTGTCGGTGACGGGTTCCGAGCGGGCCGGGTCGGCCGTCGCCGAACTCGCGGGCCGTCACCTCAAGAAGGTCGCTCTCGAGCTCGGCGGATCCGACCCCTTCATCCTGCTCTCCACCGACGACCTGGATGCGACGGTCAATGCAGCCGTCGACGCGCGCATCGACAACAACGGTCAGGCGTGCAACGGGGCGAAGCGGTTCATCGTTGTGGACGAGCTCTACGACGCGTTCGTGGCGAAGTTCACCGCGGCGATGGCGGCGACCGTGATGGGAGACCCGTTCGCGGCGGACACGGTGCTCGGCCCACTGTCGTCGTCGGCGGCGGCGGATCGTCTGCAGGAGCAGATCGACCGCGCCGTGGCGCAGGGCGCGACGCTCACGACGGGCGGCACGCGGGAGGGCGCCTACATCGCGCCCACGGTGCTCACCGACGTGACCAGCGACATGGACGTCTATGGCGAGGAGCTGTTCGGCCCAGCGGGTGTCGTCTATCGTGCGGCCGATGAGGACGACGCCGTGCGGATCGCCAACGACACGGCTTTCGGTCTGGGCTCGTACGTGTTCACCACCGACGCGGAGCAGGCCGAACGGGTGGCCGATCGCATCGACGCCGGCATGGTCTACGTCAACCTGGTGCTCGCCGATTCGCCGGAGCTCCCGTTCGGCGGCATCAAGCGTTCGGGCACGTCGCGCGAGCTCGGTCTGCTGGCGGCAGACGAGTTCGTGAACAAGAAGCTCATCCGCATCGCCTGACGCGCTGGCCCCCTGGCGCGCGCCGTGCGCCGGGGGCAGGATGGGGTCATGAACGAGTTCGGCGACGCGGTCACGATCCTCGACGAGCACGAGTGCTGGGAGCATCTGACATCCCACCAGCTGGGTCGTCTGGTCACCCATGTCGGCGACGTCCTCGACATCTTCCCCGTCAACTACGTCCTGGACGGACGCTCGCTGGTGTTCCGCACCGCTGAGGGCAGCAAGCTGCTGGAGCTCACGGTCAACGACCACGTGCTCTTCGAAGTCGACCACTGGACCGACGACCGTGCGTGGAGCGTGGTCGTGCGCGGTCACGCCCGTCGGCTGGATGCGCTCGACGAGGTCGAGGCGGCGGATCGGCTCCCGCTCAAGCCGTGGATACCGACGGTGAAGTACAACTACGTGCGCGTCGTTCCCGCGGAGCTCACCGGCCGCGCGTTCGCGCGCGGGGAAGAGCCCGATCGCGACGCCGTGCAGCCGGGCTGAGGCGGGTGCGGCGCCATCCGCGCGGGTGAGGCCGGGTTCGCCGGTCGTGTGGGCATGCCGTACACTGGGGAGAGCAGGACTTTTCTGCATTCTTTCGCCGTGCCCGCCGTGCGGGTCGCATCCTCTCGATCGGAAGCGGGCGAGGAGTGTGGAACCTCGGGGCTCGCGAGAGTCTCTAGGGCGGTAGCTCAATTGGCAGAGCAGCGGTCTCCAAAACCGCAGGTTGCAGGTTCGATTCCTGTCCGCCCTGCGCGTCAGCGCAAGCTGACACACGGAAGATACAACAGGTGGGTTGATGGTCCAGGACGAACCGAAGGGCGAGATCGTCGCGTCGAGCGACGGGCCGCGCGAGAAGAAGCCGAACGTCTTCGCGCGCATCGCCCTGTTCATCCGTCAGGTCTTCGCCGAACTGCGCAAGGTCGTCACGCCGACGCGCAAGGAGCTGGTGAAGTACACGGCGGTCGTGCTGGGCTTCGTCGTCGTCATGATGGCGATCGTCTACGGTCTCGACGTGCTCTTCGCCTGGACGACGCAGGTCGTCTTCGGCGTTCCCGACGGCGCCTGATCCCACCGGTCGAACAGCGGGTGGTGTGCGCCTGGTGCGCCCACCGACACGGAAGAGAAGCAATTGTCTGAAAGATATGTCGACGACGCCGACTGGGCGACCGCCGCGGAGCAGTCCTCCGAGGACGACGAGGCCCAGGAGGGCAACGAGCTCGCGCGCGAGGAGCAGGCCAGCACGTCGGCGGAGCACGTCGCCATCCACGTCGTCGACGAGTCAGCCGACGACGACACCGACACCTCGCTGGACGATGTGGACACCACCGACCCGGAAGCAGACGCCATCGTGAACGACGCTCTGAACATCGACCGCACCGACGAGGCCGAGGCCGCCGCCGAGGTGCTCACCGACTCGCTCGCCGAGGAGGAGACCGAGCGCGAGGCCGAGGCCGCCGACGAGGTCGCCCCCTACGACGGTCCCGACGTGAACGGCGACGAGGACGAGCCCGCCGTCGACCCCGAGCTGGTGGCCGATGTCGCCGCCGCCGAGGCGATCGTCGACGAGGTCGAGGAGGACCCCTACGAGGCCTTCCGCGCCGAGCTCCGCTCGCTCGAGGGCAAGTGGTACGTCATCCACTCCTACGCCGGCTTCGAGCGCAAGGTGAAGGCCAACATCGAGCAGCGCAAGTCGACGCTCGAGGTCGAAGAGGACATCTACCAGATCGAGGTCCCCATGGAGGACGTCGTCGAGATCAAGAACGGGCAGCGCAAGATGGTCACGCGCGTCCGGATCCCCGGCTACGTGCTCGTGCGCATGGAGCTCAACGAGGACACCTGGTCGGTCGTGCGCCACACGCCGGGCGTCACCGGCTTCGTCGGCAACGCCCACAACCCGACGCCGCTGCGCTTCGAAGAGGCCTTCAACATGCTGAAGTCGCTCGTCGAGGTCAAGGAGACCACGCCCGCGAAGGGCTCCGCCGCGAAGGGGTCGCCGACGCAGGCGCGCACCGTTCAGGCCGAGGTCGACTTCGAGGTCGGCGAGACCATCACGATCAAGGAGGGCTCGTTCGCGGGTCTTCCCGGTTCGATCAGCGAGATCAAGCCCGAGAGCGGCAAGCTCACCGTGCTCGTCTCGCTCTTCGAGCGCGAGACCCCGGTCGAGCTGTCGTTCGACCAGGTCACGAAGATGGTCTGACACCCACAAGACTTCCCGTCCGCGGGATACCGCTGCCCGGAACCGCCGGGTCTGCGGGAGAGCAGGATGCGCAAGCCGCATCCGGTTCGATGAAAGGAAAAGGAAATGGCACCGAAGAAGAAGGTGACCGGCCTGATCAAGCTCCAGATCAACGCCGGTGCCGCCAACCCGGCGCCGCCGATCGGCCCCGCGCTCGGTCAGCATGGCGTCAACATCATGGAGTTCTGCAAGGCGTACAACGCCGCGACCGAGTCGCAGCGCGGCAACGTCATCCCGGTGGAGATCA
>MDSY01152547.1_pt1 | contig 11142 bp, 6 predicted proteins | sample 811131 | NCBI WGS metagenome assembly MDSY01 (sample SAMN05326643, study PRJNA326480) | marine metagenome | isolation source: seawater | place: Atlantic Ocean: South West | collected 2010
CATATTGAAATTGGTTCTGACCAAACTTCCTTACATAATCCTTGGGCGGGTGGCTACTACCCTGTTGGAATGGGTTATGATGCTGCTAATGAAATGATGGTAAACAATCCTGAAGAATTTAAAAAGGAAGTACAAAAAACTTTAATTCGTCATACCAATGCAATAAATACTTTAGCAGGGAGGGGAATGTACTTTTTTGATTATGGAAATGCTTTTTTACTAGAATCAAGTCGTGCTAATGCTGATATCTTGAAGCCTAATGGTGACTTCAAATATCCATCCTATGTACAAGATATAATGGGGCCAATGTGCTTTGATTATGGCTTTGGACCTTTTCGTTGGGTATGTGCCTCTAATGATGTAAAAGACTTAGCCATAACAGATAGGATTGCTTGTGAAGTACTAGAGAAATTGATGCAAGATTCTCCAGATGAGATTAAATTACAGATGAGAGACAATATCAATTGGATAAAAGCAGCAGGTGAAAACAATATGGTTGTAGGTTCACAAGCTCGTATTTTATATGCTGATTCAGAAGGAAGAATAAAAATTGCAGAAGCTTTCAATAATGCAATTGCTGATGGTACACTTTCAGCTCCTGTAGTGTTAGGTCGGGATCATCATGATGTTTCAGGAACAGATTCTCCTTACCGAGAGACATCAAACATTTATGATGGCTCACAATTTACTGCTGATATGGCTATACAGAATGTTATTGGTGATGGTTTTAGAGGAGCTACTTGGGTCTCCATTCATAATGGTGGAGGTGTTGGTTGGGGAGAAGTAATAAATGGCGGATTTGGAATGTTGATAGATGGCAGTGCTGATTCTGATAGAAAATTAAAATCTATGCTTTTTTGGGATGTAAATAATGGAATTTCTAGAAGAAGTTGGGCAAGAAATAAAGAAGCAAACTTTGCAATTAAAAGAGCTATGAAAATAAATCCTGACTTAAAAGTTACTATGCCTAATACTGCTGATGATAGACTAATAAATTCATTAAATTTGTAGTAAAAGTAAGTTAGCTCCTTACAATAATTAATTATAGAATTTAATTAACAACCAAAAAATATGAAATCAGTTGTAAATTCAAGCATTTTTAAATTCTTAACTGATCTTAATAATAATAATAATAGAGAATGGTTTGCAAGAAATAAGGAATATTACCAGAAGGAAGAAGACGGAATAAAAGATTTCTTTACAGCAATATGTGAAAGCCTTTCAACTATTGACAATATAGGTGGAATTAAATTATATCGCATCTACAGAGATATACGTTTTTCAAAAGACAAAACTCCTTACAAAACCTATAGAAGTTGTAGTTTTAAAAGAGCAAATGAATCTCTTAGGGGCAGTTATCATTTAGAAATAACTCCTGGAGGTAGTTTTTTAGCAGCTGGATTCTGGCAACCAAACAAAGAAGATTTATTAAGAATTAGGAAAGAATTTGAATTAGATAGTTCTAATATTAAAAAAATATTTTCTGATAAAAATTTTTCAATTAATTTTTCTGGATTCCATGAAAAAAATTCTTTAAAGCAAGCTCCTATAGGATTTAATAAGAATGATCCAAATATCGATTTAATAAGAAAGAAGGATTTTATTGTATTACAGAAGTTTACTGATAAAGAAGTTTTATCTAAAGACTTTCATGCTTGTGTGATAAATTCTTTTAAAACAGTACGCCCTCTCTTTGACTACATGAGTGATGTACTTACTACAAACTTAAACGGAGAATCTATTTTGGAAAGATAGTTATTCTATAATTATTCTCTTTTCAACAGTACCATCATCAAAATGATAAAGGTGTATTAAATTCTTTTTCTCGTTTGTGTTTTTACCCAAAATATCAGTAATTTTTACAAATTTCTTAACTAACGAAAAGTTGTTTACAGTTAAAAGAAAATCAACAATATAGTACACAGCCTCGCTTTGACAGCCTAAATCGTCAGTTACTATAAAATAATATTGCCCGTTTGTTGATGGAGAAAATGACTGTAAGCCACTCGTATTTGTAAATTGTTGAAAAAAACCACTAGGTCCGTAGACAGTATAGTTGTAGTTAGGAATACCTCCATTAGCAATTACCATTATTTGAGTAGCATTGGAGCTAATAATACCAACTGGACTAGAAACAGTTAAATCTGTTAAAATGATGCTATCACAACCATAGCTATTTGTTAAAGTATCAGTGTACGTTCCTGACATTGTATATGTACTATTGCCTATATTTACAGATTCCCCATCACAAATCTCTACAATTAACGTGTTAATTATTTCTGGTAAAATAGTCAGATTTGTATTTATTACACTATCACACCCATTAATTGTTTGTAGGATATCAGTGTAAATACCAACATTATAATAAACATTATTGCCAACAACTAAACTATCTCCAAAACAAATAGTTTGAAGGTTTAAGACTGTAGAATTAGGAATAACTGATATAATAGTATTTACTATACTATCACATCCATTCTGGGAGGAAAACACATCAAAATAAGTTCCATTTTGAGTATAATAACTAGCCCCTACTTGCACAAAATCATTTTCACAAATAGTTATATTTTGTGTAAAATCAACATTTATTTTTACAATTAAATAAGTACTAATAATACTATCACACCCATTAGTTGAAGTTAGTGTGTCAGAATATATTCCTGATTGATTATATAAGTTTACACCAATAATTATACTTTGCCCATCACAGATAGTGTCGTAATTATTAATATAAATACTCGAACTTAATGTCAAGTTTGTGTGAATAATACTATCACATCCAAAATTTGTTTGTAACGTATCTGTATAATTTCCGGAAGTTGTATATATCGAATTGCCTATAACATAAGAAGCACTATTACAAATACTTATATTTTGATTTACATCTATACTTAGACTATTGCAAGGTGGGTACAAAAAAGCATCTTGAACAGTCATAACTCCATTATTAAGTAATACTGTTATAGTATCAGACGAATAGTTAGTAGCAGAATAAACCAATTCATAAGTGCCAGAGTCTAATGTTGCTGATTGATAATAACCAAATAAGTTTGAGTTTTCACTAGTGCTAGTTGAAAGTATTTCTATATTAGCATTAGCAATAACAGAGCCAGTTAATCCATCATAAATATTTCCTTTTAAATAACATGCCTGCTGGAATTCACGTCCATAGATTAATAATCTACCCTTTCCACCCGGACCACTATTTATGTCTGAAGAAATAATGTTTCCTGAAGGCAAATAAGGATATGTACCCCAACAGCCATCAAAACCACTTCCTGATCCAGGATATGAATCATAATAAGCAACTTGAATCATATAATTGGGATGAGTAATATCATGCACTGTAGTTCCATCACGATAATAAGAAGTTATTAGAAAATTACCATCAACAAAAGCATTGTGAGGAATAGAATTAGTTCCAGTGTTGGATTGTGTTCTATCCACTTCCTGTATGTTATTTATATCAGAAATATCATAAGCAGCTAGAAAAGCATCTGGCTTTTCATCTGTGGTAAAAATATAATTACCATCATCACTTACCCAAACATTGTGAGTAAAAGCACTAGGAGTTGTGTGAGACCCTATAATAATAGGATTTAATTTGTCACTCACGTCTACAATAAATGCTTTTCCAGTATTTATACAGGCTGCATACATAGTATCACCTCTAACCATACCATCATGTATGTACTCATCACTCCATTCTCCTAAATAAATAGGATTCATAGGATTAATATCAACATCAAGAAATATTGCACCATTTGATTGCGGTCCAGTTCCTCCCGCTCCAAAAATATATGCAATTCCATTTTCATCAATATAAATATCATGAGCACTAGTAAAAGAAATAATATCACCATTATTATTTGAAAACTGCGTAACATGACTATAAGTATTTCCAGTCATATCTGTTAAATCAACAATTAAAAGCCCAGCATTAGCTTCTGTAGTAACATAAGCGTAATTACCCCATGTTTTAACGTCTCTCCATATAGAATTGACATCAGGGATAAAGAACTCCTCAAATGGAAAAAATGGATTAGTGACGTTTACAACTGAAAAACCACTACGCAAACCAACTAAAGCAAATTCATTACCTGTGCTATCCACCCAACCCCAAATATCATTTCCTTCAGTTGCAGGGTAGTCATAAGTTGCTAGTAAATTTATATTCATACTGCTTTGTGCTAAAGTTATTACAGGAAATAATAATATAAAAATTAATTTTTTCATTTATTTTCTTTAGGTGATAGTTTATAAACTACTACAATATGCAGTAAACCAATTAATTGAACATATAGAATATAAAATGGCCAATCTCCTATTATTAATGGATTATTTACTGATGGCTTGGATAATAAAAACATATAATTTGTACCAAGTATTAAATTAAGTAAAAAAACAAATAAAAATACAATTTGTGCTCTAAGAAAAGTTTTCCACCAACTTAGTATTCTCAGTTTATAATTCATGATAAACATTAAATACAAAGGAACTAAAATTAAGGTTCCATGCATAAAATAATATTCAAAAATAGACCAATTACTCGAACCCCATATAAGCTCAGGAGTAATTAGAGCATTTAATGCTGATGGCATCCCTAATAATAAAGTCCACTCATACATCCACTGTTTCTTATTCAACAAAACTAAAATGCAAATAAAGTAAGATATATTACAAAGATGAAGTGGTAGAAAATCTTTAATTGTCCAATTACCAAAAATTATTGAAAATATATTAGCTGTCACGTAAATAAAAATTGCTAAATAAGCAAAATAAGTGCTAATTTTTTCTTTAAACTCAATTGATTTACATCTTAAACATAACAATATTAAATATGTTAAAAAAAAACAACTTACTATCCCTTTCCACCACAAAAAACTAAATGGTTCTACTATTTCATGAATTAGCATGAAATCTATCTTAAAATTAATTTCTTATTTAGAGACCTTTCTTTGCTCTCAATTCTAATAAAATAAACTGATTTAGCAAATTCATTAAGATTTATTTTAGCTTGATAAAATCCTGAAAACTGAACTATCTTCTCTTCATAAATAACATCACCTAGCATATTTATTATACTGATGGTGTAGTTACCACTTTCAAAACTTTCAAAACTAATTGTAACAAAATCATTAGTTGGATTAGGGAAAATAGTTATAGAGTTAATAAACTCCTCAAATAAATCAACACTAGCATTAATATAATTATAGAAAACTGTATCGCTAATACAATTATTTATATCTGTAACAATTAACCAATATAATCCAGAAGATATAGGTGTAATTGATTGTGTAATTTCTCCAGTATTCCACAAATAGCTCGAAGGAATACCGTTTGTAACATTACCTTCTAATAAATTGTTATTTAAATTAATAACAGCATCGATATATGAAACATCTATTGAAGTAAATATAATACTGTCACAACCATTTAAACTGATGATTGTGTCAACAAAATTACCAGCTTGTGAATATACATTGTTACCAATAATAACTGATTCTCCATCGCATATTGAAATATTCTGATTAATATTAGCAATATTGTTTATTGTAAGGTTTAACGAAATAATACTATCACAGCCTAATATATTTGTTGATATCCATGTTGCAGAGGAATTAGATGTTGTATAAGTTACTCCATCAATCCAAGTATATGAATCACAATAGGAGCCTACATTATCTATTGTATTTGATAAAGAATATATATTAGCTACAACTTCCTGTACATTTGATAAACAGGTCTTTTCAATCTCCAAATCATAAAAGAAATAATAATAACCAGGCTGTGATGCACTAGAGCCTGTAATTGATACTATTCCTCCAATATCATAAGGATAAATAATACCATTATTATTTCTATATAATCCAGAATTTGCAGATGAAATCCCTAACTCATAATTAATTCCAACTGGCACATCAAAATTAAAATATAAACGTTGTTGACCTGATATAACTGAAATCGTAGTATCATCTAAAACAAAAGAATTATTATCCCTTAATTCAAATGTAATAGTGTTAGCGTTTTCTGCATAAACAATTGCAGATACTATTTTGGAAGTCTCAAATACATCAAATAATAAATGTTGATCTCCATTAAAATACCCGCCACTTCCATTAGAATTATTTAATGGACCTCCATATATGTTAAAATTATATTCAGATTGAGCATAATACGAAGTTGTTGTATTTAAGAAAGGGGTTATGAAAATATCACCTGTATCTACAAGATTCTGTAAACTAATGTCATCATACCAATTAATAAGACCAGAATTTGAGTTACCAGTCAAAATAATTGAAGCACTATCACAAGAATTATTACCGCTAGTTTGTAAAGTAACATCAATTATATTTACAGCGTTATTAATAATGACAATATCAGATCCATATGAGTTATTAGTAGTTAATTTAACTGTATAGATACCACTATTTAAGTAAGTATGAACAGGATTTTGTAAACTAGAAAAATTTCCATCACCAAAATCCCAATCCCATGACAAAGGACCATTGCTTGAAAGATCAGTAAAAGCAATCGTAGAATTACAACTAACACTATCGCTCAATTCAAATGAACTTACTGGTGCTAATTGTGGAAATGTACAATTCCAATCTACAGCAAAGCCTGCACCCTCTACTCCACCATCTGAATAAAGAAGGATAGTAATAGCTCCACCACTAGAAACTATAGTACCTGGATTTCCTGTAAGCACATTACAATATTGACCTAATGATGGAGATAACTGATCTGGACCATCAAATATTTCTAAATAATCATAATTACAAGATACTGTAGTACTTGGGGCTTCGACATCAAATTGAGTAAAATTTAAAGTAATCTGATCACTACCTAAAGGTGCAATTGTTATTGAAGAATTACTTGAAGAATAGTAGCCTCCAATTGGACCACCAACATCATATAAAGTCCCATTACAATTTGTTTGAGTAATTCCAATACCAGAATTTGGTAGTGTGATAATGCAAGGGTTATTAGGGTCAATACTAATGATCTGTTGTCTTATTATACTATCTACTCCTAAAGGTCCGTTTGCAATTAATTTAACTGTATATGTACCAAATGAATTATAAGAATGTGTTGGATTATTAGAAGTTGATGTACTACCATCTCCAAAATCCCAGTAATAAGTATTTGAGTAATATGAGTTATTTAGAAAACTTACTGAAGCAGGAATATTACAAAAAATAGAATCATTGTAAGAAAAATCTGCAATTGGAGGAGAAGTGATTTCTAAACCAATACTCCATAAACCTCTTCCATAAGTTGCTGCAAATAATGTGTTAGATTGATACTGGATTTCAAGCTCATTAACAATTACATTAGGTAAATTATTATTGAATAAATTCCAATCACTAAGTGTAGAGTCTGACGTGAAAACTCCCAAATCTGTTCCAATATAAACAGTCTCAAGGGTACTACTATTGTCCAACTCAATACAATTTACTGGAACATTTGGTAAAGTACCTGATATATTTTCCCAATTATTTCCGCCATCCGTACTCTTATATACTTTCTGTCCTGATGTGTAACCAGAAAGAGTCACCCAAACTGTATTTTCGTCATTCGGATTTACAATTACATATGTAATCGTTTTATTTGGCAAGTTATTATTTACCTGAATCCAACTAACACCAGAATTTAGTGTTCTAAAGATATTAGAGCCATCGGTAATATATATTCTATCAGGATTAGATTTTGAAAGTCCTATTTCATCAATTTTACCTCCATTAGTTTCTCCGTTAGTAATCTCACTCCAATTATTACCACCATCATTACTCATTTGCAATTCATCATAACCAATGTAAATAATATCAGGATTATTTTTATCTAACTCATAAGGTGTTTCCCATGCTCCATTACTAGCAGGACCTATACTTGAAAAACTATTTCCACCATTTGTTGACTTTCTAATGTCACCATAATAAATTGCACCATACATAATATTAGAATTAGTGTAGTCAATGATACATTCCATACCATCACCTCCAATTACTGCATCCCAATTTGAATTTGTTTTTAAAAAAGTTCCATTATCTTGTGCTCCAGTAATTACTTTATCTTGAATAGTTTGAGATACACCTAAACTATAAAACTGAGTTATATGCAAACCATCAGAAATATCTGTCCAGTCAACTCCGTTATCATTAGAATAATAAAGACCCCCATCATTGGCAGAATAGATATAGTTATTTAAAGGATTATATTTTAACATATGTTCATCGGCATGCATATATGTTGATCCGTTAGCTCCGTACCAGTGAGTATTTATATTCCAACTTTGTCCACCATTAGTAGATTTCCAACAATTAACTCCCCCAACGAACAAAGTATTTTCATCTGTAGGTGAAATTTCAAATGCCAAATCATACCATGCTTGTCCTCCACTATCTGACCCATCAGAATCCCAACCTAAAAGATTTGGACTATTTGATTGTAAAGTCCAATTTTGACCTTCATTTGATGACTTATAAACACCATAAAAACCATTGTCATTACCACCAAACATTGCATAAACAACCTGAGGATTATCTAATGAAACGGCAACACAAGCTCTAGAAACATCATTAAATGAAGGCAATCCAGACCCAGATTGACTCCAATTAATTCCATTATCAACTGATTTATAAATAGATGTATTACCTTTTGATCCTCCATAAATAATACTTGAATTAGTAGTGTGGAATTCAATATCCGTCATATTTGCTCCAGAATATGTTTGGATAAACGACAAACCAGAATCAACTGATCTGTAAATGCCGTTGCTCGTTGCTACTATAATTATGTTAGTATTATTAGGATCAATTAGAACTCGGTTTCCCCTGTACTCAGATATTACATTAAATGAGAGGCCCGTAAGATCAAATGTGTTACCTCCATCTTCTGATTTCATGAGGCCATAAGAATATGTATCACCTCCATCCCTATCTCCAGTAATAATATATATTTCATCAGGATTATTTGGATTAACAGCTATATCAGAAACACCCAAATTTGTTAAAAAATCAGTAGTAGTTGTCCAATTTTGTCCTGAATCAACTGACTTCCAAAAACCTCCTGCTGGCGCACCTACATACAAGGTGTTTGGATCAGTTGGATGAAATCCAATAGAATTCAATCTTCCAATACCTCGTTTTGATCCATTAGATTGTAACGGAACATTATCAGGTCCAACTTGTTCCCAAGAATTAGTTGGCAGCATCTTAAAACTATTATTTAAATCTTTAAGTTTGTTATATTCTTCAAATAACAATTCAGTACGCTGAATTCCATCAGGATATACTCTAGGCATAATAAAATTCTCCCATCTTTTAAACTGTTTCCATCCCTTTCCCTTTTCAATACTTCTATTTTCCCAAAAATCCTCAAAAGCTTTTTGAGTAACATAAAAATTCTCATTGGGATCTTGCATTTTATCTACCCAATCTTGAGATAATAACAATTGTGGAACTAAAAGAAGTAAAAATATTTTTTTCATATGTACATTTTTTGCAAATTTAACAATAATTTAGGTTGATTAAAAAGTAAATTAAAATTTATATTATATTCTTACTCGTTCAAAAAATAATAAAAAATAGTAAAAAATCATTATTAAAATTTATAAGTCTAATATAAATTCATAAAAATTAAAACACATAGAAGTAAACATGAAATCTTAAAATAATTTATAAATTTGTAAACTAAATAATATAAAAAAATGGCAATAGAATTCACAGACGCAAACTTTAAGGAATTAGTATTAGAATCAAACAAACCAGTATTGGTTGACTTTTGGGCAACTTGGTGTGGCCCTTGCAATGCAATCGCTCCTGTTATTGATGAATTACATACTGAAATGGATGGAAAAGCAGTAATTGGAAAAGTAAATATTGATGAGAATTCTGATACTCCTGTAAATTATGGAGTAAGAAACATTCCAACATTATTAGTATTTAAAAATGGAGAAGTTGTTGATAAAGTAGTTGGTAATCAGCCAAAATCAAAATTAGTTGATATTTTAGAATCCCACATGTAGGGAAATAATCTTAATGCTATAGTGGCTTTTTAGCCCTTTTTTATTTGCATGAAAAAAATAGAATATATAAATCTACCTGTAAATATAGAGCTATTTGCGAAGCAAGTAGTTGAAGGTTTTATTACTGGAATGCATAAAAGTCCTTTTCATGGGTTTTCAGTTGAATTTTCTGAACACAGACTATATAATTCAGGAGAAAGCACTAAACACATAGACTGGAAGCTGTATGGTCGTACTGATAAGCTCTTTGTAAAGCGATATGAAGAAGAAACAAATTTACGATGCCAATTAGTAATTGACGCATCATCATCTATGTATTATCCTTACCAGAAAAGTATTAGCTTAGAAAATCCAAATAAATTATTATTTGCTATTTATTCATCAGCAGTAATGATAAGTATACTAAAGCGACAAAGAGATGCTGTTGGCTTAAGTATTTATACTAATAATCTTGATCTACATACTCCAAATAGAACTACACAAAGACATCATAGAATATTGTATAATGAGCTAGATAAGTTGCTGAAAATTGATGCTATTAATTTAGCAAAAAAAACAAATTCGACATCTTCTTTACATCAAGTTTCAGAATTATTGCACAAACGCTCCTTGGTTATGGTATTTACTGATTTCATACACTCAACCAAAACATTAGAAGAGCAATTTAGTGCTTACAAACACTTAAAATATAATAAACATGAAGTGGTTTTATTCTATTTAAATGAACCCATAACTGAAAAAGACTTACAATTTGATAATAATCCATACAAATTTATTGATTTAGAAACAAGAGAACAAGTAAAGTTAAGACCTAATTTATATAATAAAAAGTACAAAGATCAAACTGAAATTTATCTTAAGGAATTGAAATTAAAATGTTTGCAATACAAAATAGATTTTGTTGAAGTTGATATTAATAATGGTTTTGATAAAGTATTAAATTCTTATTTACTTAAAAGACAGAAAATGCTTTGAGGTTTATGAAAACAAATTATATTTGCATCACTTTTTTAAAAGTACGGTCTGGTAGTTCAGCTGGTTAGAATACATGCCTGTCACGCATGGGGTCGCGGGTTCGAGTCCCGTCCAGACCGCTAAGTTAAAAGATAAAC
>MDSY01000946.1_pt1 | contig 11141 bp, 5 predicted proteins | sample 811131 | NCBI WGS metagenome assembly MDSY01 (sample SAMN05326643, study PRJNA326480) | marine metagenome | isolation source: seawater | place: Atlantic Ocean: South West | collected 2010
ATAAAGTTATTTAAAAAAATATTTAGTATTAAAATTAAAAAATGGAAGGGGTCGATTATAAAAACTTTGATATTGTTGTTAACAAGTTAAGAAAATTCTTTAGTGAGGTTAAAGGTTTCCGCGAAGTTCATACACAGAATAAATTAAGTATTCTTGCGGCATGTGAAGATCCAAAAACAATTGCTACATATAATTATAATGGACAAGTATGGCCTCTTCCACAAACGGGACAGATGTGGTTAGAACATTATTTACTCGAACATCCTGAAGAAAATGGTTTCTTTTGTGTTTCAACATCGTTTCGAAATGAACCAAACCCTGTTCCAGGGAGACATGATAAAATATTTCCTATGTTTGAATTTGAACTGAAGGGTGGTATGGACGAATTAAGGAAGTTAGAGCAAGAATTACTTGAGTATCTTGGATTCCCGAAGGGTGAGGGGAATGTTTATTCAAGTGGAAATTATGATGATGTTTGTTCTGGTTATGGTGTATTAGAGTTAGAACATGAACATGAAGAGCAATTGGAGAAGGATCATGGACCTGTTTTCTTTTTAGAGAATTTTCCGGAACGGACATCACCATTTTGGAATATGAAATTACAAGAGAATAAAACACATTCAAATAAGATCGATGTAATTCTACATGGGATTGAGACGATCGGTTCAGCTGAAAGGAGTACAAGTCCTGAGGAGATGAGGGATAAATTTAATACAATCTCTGATGGTGGGTATGCGAATATTTTATTTGCTCAGTTTGGGAAAGATCGTGTTGAAGGTGAGTTGGATGAATTTCTGAAGAAAGATTTCTTTCCACGGAGTGGAGGGGGTATTGGAATGACTCGGATGATACGGGCAATGAAACTTTCAAACTTACTCGATTAGGGAGATTGTTTTATCTGATTTTTTTACGAAATAATTATTCCCGTTTGATTTACAGCATATTTGATATAATTTATCGGTTATTTTAACAACGTTACCTGTTTCTTCTTTAAAACCACCACCAATTTTTCTTTGCCATTTTACATTTGACCCTACTTCAATTTTTTTTTCTTCTTCTTCTTCTTCTTCTTCTTCTTCTTCTTCTTCTTCAGAGTATATTTCTCTTTCATTTACTAGATCAGGTGGGATTATTTCTTTAAGTTTTGTGAGTAATACTTTGATTCGTCGACCTTTATTATCTTTTATGATTGCTTTCTTTGATTCTATCTTGAGTATTTCACCAGTGAGTTCACCATCATTTTTATTGAACCATCTTACATTTTTGCCAATGAATAGTTTATTTTTGGGTATATAATCAAAACCTATACCAGCAGCTTCAGTTTCGGAGGATGATAGATCATATATTTTCTTTTCAACTCTTAGATGAACTTTAATGTGAGACATATTCTTTGAATCGATTCGATCTGTAGTACGATAGAGTCCTTTGCTATTTGAAAGTCCACTACGTTTCCAATTATTATTTTTCTTTTCTTCGCTTGCTTTTTCCCATTTAAATTTTTCTTTATTCTTTCGTTTTCTTAGATCATCCTTTTTTTCTTCTGGAGTAAGGTCTTCTAGGTCAAGTACTGGGTAATTTGATCTTTGAATTTTAATTTTATTTTGTTCTAATCTATAATTAAGTGATTCATCTTCGCCACCCCAACCCCAGTAATGATTTGGATATCCATTACATTTTTCAAAATCATCCGAGTTGAAAGAAATTACACCACCTAAGAATTTTTTATTCTCACCCTTCTTATTATATCTTGTTCCAAGCCATCCTAAATGGATTGGAGTATCGGGGAACTTCAAATAATCAGGGATTAAATTTTGACTTGGTACTAAATCAATATCAGTAAGTACGTAATATGGATTATTAGTTTCTTTATTATCATTTTTCGCAATAATATATCCGATGTTTTTTATTAATCCCAAATTAAATTTCGCCATCTTTGAATTCGGTTGTTTGATTTCATCATCTAATTGTTCATAGTCATCTCTTTCACTTTCTTGTTCAATTATATATAAATGATAATCAGTTCTTCCTTTAAAAATGGCATGTATCTGTTGTGTAAATATATTGAATTGTTCTTTTCTTGATCCATCACCTGGATCTCTATAAGCGGCGATAATATTCAATTTATTATCACTCATTTTAGGAGGAGGTTTTCTAAGTTTACTCATATCAGTTATCAAATTTTCAAAATAATTGTATGTTCCTTCTTTTGATAAATATTGATTGTAGAAATCGAGCGCATTCTTAGCTATTTGAGTACATTTTTCTTCATGTTCAATACACCAATTTATCTTTTCTTCAAGGTTACTTAGATCTTTTGCGATGAGTATATAATGTTCATCTTCTTTTAATTTATCTTGAAACCATAATTTATAATCAGAATCAACTAATAAAATAACAGATCCCATTCGTAGTTCATTTCCTAAACGGAATGCCTTTACATGGCCATCGATATTTAGAATATATTTATGTTTCGATTGTTCTTCTAAGGACATAAAATTAGGTGGAGGTTTATCTTTTTCTCTTTTTGGTATTTTAAAATTAAATGATTTTGGATCGATCTCATCTAATACACCATCATACATTTTTGGTTTATAATTAAATCCTGTTAGTTTAGCATCGAATATCATATTTCCCTCTTCTTGCCATTGATGTGATAGTTCAGCAGCTTTTAATCTCATATTTGTATCACTTGTAATTCCACATCCTGTAGCAGATCCTCGGAATACACAGATTGGCTTTTTCTTTGAAAAATCCATCTCAAAATTAACATCTTTATTGTATGGATTCTTACAACTATCTGGATAAATATCTGTTGTAATTCTTAACATATCGTCTTCAGTTGGTGACATTAAATCATAATAATTTATATTACTACTTTGTGATAATATTGGTGTATATGTCTTCAATTGAAATTTCTCTTCTATCTTTTTTTCAGGGAATATTTGTTCATAAGGTTCAAGATAATCTTGTTTAAGTATCGGAAAATCTCGAGGATTAAAGAAAAAATCAACATTGATATCAATTTCATTCTTCTGTAGATGATCGCAAAATCCTAATAAGAAATATTTTAATGGAACAATTGTCTTATCACCCTCAGCTATCATATTTTGATACTTATACTTTAAATTCTCATATGTAAATATACAATTATTCGCATACCATCGGGCTGGATCAGATAAATTAAACCTCTTTTTTATAATACTCTTTATCAATTTAGGATTTGATTCCTTTAATATATCAGACCAATCATTTATATATTCTATATTACTAAAAGGTAAAAATACATCTAACTTACTCTTACGTATTGATATATATATACCCTTCTTAAGTTTTGTAAATATATATCTAAATGTATCATATGTTGTATCGATATTATATCCTGTATATATCTTAGGCATTGATCCACCACCGAATGAATTCTTTGGATATTTTAGTAACCTTCCTTTAAGCATACCAAATTTTTCAAATTGTTGTTTATCTCCTGCATGGAAATAGATTTGATTGAAAGTCTCATATCTAGGATTTGTACTTATTTTCTTTAGGTATTTGTAATATTTATTTGGATCATTGATATCTTTTAATTTTTTCCATGTGATTGATTTTTCACATTCATTAATTTCATCTTTGTCATATTTATCTTTACGTTTTGTAAATTGATCAATATTTGTTAATTCATTCAATGCACCTTCATCAACTTCTTCCTCTTCATCATCTTCTTCCTCTTCATCTTCTTCATCATCTTCTTCAACTTCTTCCTCATCACCTTCATCATCTTCCTCATCATCATCATCATCTTCCTCTTCATCATCATCATCAACTTCTTCAACTTCTTCACTAATAACTTCTTCATTAATGGCTTCATCATCTATATCTTTGAGTTCATTTCTTAGTTCCATTAGTATTTTTCCATGATAATTTTTGTTATCTTTTTTATCGATGCCCCAGAATCCATTTACTTTTGGACCTTTATGAATTAATCTTGTATTGCCTGTTTGGATTAATTGTTGAAGCATTTCAGGGTTGGCACGATAATAGGCTTCAGTACATTCTTTCATGATCTGGACACGTATATCATTCCAATCATCTCTTAGTTTATATTTATGTTTTTTGAAATTTTCTTTTCCACCTAATTTCATCGCTTCATTTGGTTTTAGTGTTGACTCTGTAAATAGTTCATGGTATTCTTCTTTTTTAGGACTATCTTTTGATATTTTTTGTGAATTAAAAGCATGTTCTACTGTTGGATATTCGTATCCTTGATAAATAAATGGATTTTCTTTATGGAATGTCGATAACCATTTCCATTCTTTTGATCGATGGTAGTAGGTAATTTCTTCTTCTACAATTTCTTCTTCTACAATTTCTTCTTCAATTTCTTTTTCAATTTCTTCTTTTTTTATTTTTTTCTTTTTGCTCTTTTTACCTTTTCCTTCAAAGTTTGTATTTTTTACCTCTGATTTACCTTTTTTTAATGTTAAGAAGGGATTATTATCTGAGATTAGTTCTTTAAATTTTATATAGTCTTGTTTCATTTCTTCGTTAGTTATGATATATTCTTTTCGGAGTGTTCGTAGTTGATCATTTGATAATTCTTTATTCTCGATTTGATCAGAGATTATTTTATTTCGTTTAATTTGCCGAATACGAGTATCATAAAATTGTTGAATTTTTTTTATTTTGTTTTGAATATTATTTTCATAGAATAGTTCTTCAAGATGTTGAATACCACTTTTTAGTTTAGGATCATTTTTCTTATCTGTATCTATATATTTTTTGATAATATTCCAATTCCATTGTTGATCATTCTGTTTATGGAGTTCTTTAATACTATTTTCATAATGGACATATTTAGCTAGATCAATAATTATTTGATTCCCACATTTATCTTTACCACCACAAGAGAATATTAATTTATCATTTGTTTCTTTAAAGAGTTTTATTTCATCCTCACAATTTTTACAAGATTCAAACTTTTCTTTTTTTGATAAAAATTTTATTTTTTCATCATAAAAAGTTTCTAGATTTTCAAAGTATTTTTCTTCCATATTAACTATAACTATTAAAAAAAAAAAGTAAGATTAATTTAATTGTATTTCATTATAAATCTTATTAATCTTTTCCCTATATTTCCTTTGATTTTTATCCTTATCTTCGTTTCTCTTAACGAGAAGGAATACTCCTAAGATTAATATTAATATACAGCATATGTTAAGGAATAGAGGTGTATTGTCTTTCTTTATTACTGGAGGAGGAGGGGGTGGTGGTATAATTGGTATTTTTTTGTTAAAGATTTTATCATATTCAACTAATTGAGGTTGATTCATTATTTAATAAACCAAATAATAATTATATCCTTTAAACAAAATCATCTTCTCTAATAGATAGGTATACATAACATAGTAAGGATATTGATAATGCTGCTAACCATAATGGGATGATTGTTTTAAATGGACCTGTTCCAAAATCTTTAATCTTTCCAGTTTTCACTTCAAACATGATTGGTAGTTTTATTTTATATAATACTGCCATTGTAATAATAAATAAAAGTAATGTCATCTGAAGTTTTCTATCAATTTCAATTAACATTTATATATATATAATATATAATAGTAGAATAAATTTATTTTTATTATTCAACAAATATCCATTCATTCATTTCGATTGGATTGAATTGAACAATTATATTTGATTTTTTTTTTGAAATCACAAAATGATCATATTGATCAATGAATTGAATTAAACTTCCGAATAGGTTTTTAATAAAGTTATGAATATTTTTTCTTTTATTATTATTTATGAATTGAATATGTTTCGTTCTGTTATTTAATAAAAAAATGAGTTCATCATAATCAATGGAATGATTTGTTTTTTCAAGTAAAATATTGTCAATTGTATTATAGATAATATTTGATCCTCTTTCCTTTGAAATATTCCATTTGTAATTCTTATGAACCATTTTTTAATATATTTGAATATTTTTGAATTTTTGGATTATTTTATCTAAAAAAATAATTCATTATTTTTAATATAAATTATGAATTATTTTCAATTTAAATTAGAAAATATTAATAATATATATATATATATATTATAATGAAAGAGGATCATTTTGTTTTGATTATTATTATAGTTATCGCATTTTTTATGATGTGTAAGAGGGCGGATGTTGTAGAAGGTTTAACAAATGAACAATGTCAGACAATCGGAAGTATACCTATAATAGGTCCTATTATTAAGTCATTCTTTTGTCCATTAACTGCGTGTAATATGAATGATGATTCCCCAACACAACGAGATTGTTTATGTAATGATATTGAAGTCGAGGCCGGAAAGTATTGTTATACTGATAAAGGGATAACAGATATTAGAGATAGTATTCGTGATCCATGTGAAGATATGGAATGTGGATTAAATAGTGTAGGATGTAAGGATGGTACATGTGAGTGTAAGCCGGGATATGATGGAAAATTGTGTGAAAATGAGAAAGAGAAATGTACAAATGCTCTATGTAATAATGGTACTGTTCAAGATGGATTTGTATCCGATGGATGTAAATGTGATTGTAGTACAGGATGGGCGAATGAAGAAGGTTGGGAGGAGGATCCAAGTAAAATTTGCTCTAAACGAATTAGAATGGATCTAAGCAAGTCCGATTGTGTAAAGAATGGATTATGTCAAAAAGTAGGTGAAAGTGATAGCGATTATGTTTGTAAGCTCGGTTATTACATGAAGGATCAAGATTGTGAAAAGTGTCCTGATAACTCAACAAATGAAATGAAGAAAGATATAACTACATTCGGATCTGTTTCGATTAAAGATTGTGTTTGTAATAATCAAACTGATTACATGGATGTTACTGGTGGTAAGGGTACTTGTACAAAATGTCCTGGCATCGGTAAAATACGAGGTATTAAGAATACAGGTGATCCAAATGAAGATTGTGTTTGTGATACTGAGAATGGTTATCTTGATAAGGGCGATGGAACATGTGTAAAATGTCCTTCAGGTGATCAAACGAATGCTTCAAATGTACCTGATAAAGCATTTAAATGGGATGAGGATACTGGATATTGTGGATGCGATACACCTCAATTTGTGAATGAAGAAAAAGATGGAGTAAAGACATGTATTTCAAATCCTAGATGTATGGTTAATCCTCCATCGGGACCGACACATAATAAAGATATTCCAGTTGATACTACGAATAAATGTAATGGAGCAACAGTTAAAGCTGAATTAAAAGAATTAATCAAAAACGAACCTTCTCTTGCGATATTAAAAGATGATGCGATGCTTGATAAATATATGAATACAATATCATGTGATTATGAAAATAGCAAATGTATTTGTCCCGATGGTGTAGATGATCAAGGTAATGGGGCTTTTAATTCAAAATGTCATGGTTGTACTGATAAGAAGATCTTGAAGCATAGTAAATCACATGATGGTGAGAAAGAGATCGATACATTTACATGTGTAGAGAATCCGTGTATCTATAAGAAACAAGGAGGTAAATTAGAAAATATTAAAGGTCTGGGTTGTTTTGATTCGTTTGATTATAATCAGACAGCCGGTTCAAGACAAGTTAATAAATTAGATTCTTATTCTTTAATCTCTATTGATGATAAAGATAATTTTATGTTTTATGATAAAGATGGTAATAAAGTTGAAAATATTGATAAATTGGCTGAAATTTGTCCAACTGGTAATAAATGTGGAGCTGAATTAGTATCTGGAGTGGGTTCCTCAAATGAACCATGGAAGATGAATAATCCGTGTTGGCCACTTAATGAAGAAGTGAAAGATGGTAAAGAATGGTGGAAATACATAGATGGAAAATGTGTTTGTACTATTCCTAAAAAATATAGAGTGAAAGATAAAGATGGATATGATAAATGTATTCCAAGCTCATGTTGGGATTTTAGTGATTTAAAAGCTCCAAAATCAGTATGTGATGTTAATATAAATACAGAAAGTCCTACGGAAGAACTTCGTAAAACTTCAGGAGATCCACCAGGTTGTATAACAACAGCATTGGGTCCTCAATGCCAATGTAAAAAAGGTTTTTATTTGGGTGAACCAACTGCCGATAAACCGGTAGCACAATGTGATATTAAATCTCAATGTGGTGGAGATGGAACCGATAATTTACCCGAGGGAGATGAAAAGAAATTGAAGGGTCATTGGGATCAAGAAGAATTAAATGCTTGGTTGAAAGGTCCGGGTGGTTCGGGTATTATGCAAGGGAAACCGGATAGTCAAAAAGCTCGATTAGTTCCAATTGGAGCAGCTAAGGCTGGTATTATTAATCAATCCAGTGCTTTTCCGCTTGTGGATTGGCCGAAAGTAAAAGGTCTAGACGCTAAATTTTCTTTAGTATGGAGTCCTGATAGGACAAAACTTCCAACAACAACAACTGAAACATCAGGTGGCCCAACACGAATTTACGGCCAACATCAAAATGACCCAGTTCATCCAATGGATTATTATCCTGGATTTCATTCAAAACGGAATGAAATATCAGATAATGATTATTCGACAAAGACAAATGAAGAAATATTCTTTTCAAAAGATTTAAAGGCCATCTATAAGACATCATATTTAGATCATAAGGGTAATTGGATTCATAAGTGTGATTGTGGTTATAAGTCAGGTTTAAATCCATTAACAAATTGTAAATGTAGTTTTAATCAATATTTGGATGCCGACCAAGATTATAAATGTGTTGATTTTAGTCCAGAAAAGGTAAATTGTGCGGATCGTGGAGCAAATTCTTCGTGGAGGAAAGTAAAGGTTGGTGATTTCTATAACCTTAATAATCCAAAATGTATAACGAAAGGAAAAGGCGGATATGCTGGCAGTCTTAAGTGGAAAAATAATTGTTGCGTTTCATGTGCGAGTAAATTCTATAGTCCAAAGGCTACTAGTACTCCAAATCTTTATTCGAGTCCTCCGGCATCTGGATGGTGGGGAAGAGGGTATGCTTGGAATAATAAGTTTTGTTCACATCAAAAAGGCAAAAAATGGGGGAAAGGTGATAAAGTGAATGCTCCAGGATGTAATGTATCAGAAGATCTACTGATTAATGAAAAAATTGGAGATGCTCCGAAGAGCGGACCGGATGATGATAAAGGGCCAGAACATCGTATCGCACATCACTATGCAGATAATGGTGGTAATATAGGGAGTGTTCCACCTCATATGAGACAAATGATGGCTCTCGGTACGAATACTCGTCCAGCAGGATGGGCTGATCCAGAAGAAGACACACTTCAGAGTGTAGATGAAAATAATAGACTTGTTACACATAAAACAACTGATCATTATAACAAACCTTTCAGAATACATCCTCAGCGTACATCATATGCTCCCGAAGTCCAAGCCGGGACAGATGATGTAAATCATGGGGAATTATTTAAAGAAAATGTTTTTTATTGTAAAAGGACAAACGATACAGGAGAAGGGTGGGGTGATGAACCTGTACAAATACATAATACTTATTGGGATAAAGGGGATCGACAAAAATCAGCAGCAGACCAAGGGGGACTTTCTAAAGTCGCTGGAGGAGCAACAAGTGATTCAACATCGAGGGAAAGAGAGGATAATTTATATCAAAACGAATTTTACTCATTTGATCCTAATTATAATCCCAAGATTACATATCCAGTAAGGGGGGGCGGTCAACTAACACAATGGCAAAAGTCCGAGAAGCACCTGGATATGAGATTCCAGAAACAACCAAATGACTTTGCTAGACCTAATAATAAATGGTTACATGATGGCAAATCCAACACACAGACCGCCCATCCTAGACTTGCTCCATTATTTCCTTCTAATGTAGGATACCGATATTATAAAAATCTCGGCTACGGCGTCGACCACAGAATTGGGCCGTACATCCGTACACATTCAGGATGGTCCCACAACCTCCTCAGCAGAAAAAAATATTTACATCACGCAATGCCATGGGGGCATACCGATGATGGGAAAGCTCCGACCGATGACGGATGGGCTCGCACTATATTGGGTACAGACGGATCTCCTTACCAAGAGGGGGCGGCGGCGCTCCTTAGTGGGAATGATGGAAATCTTAGTGTAACATCAAGTTTCGGGGGTAAGTTTGCCGATAGAAGAAATCCTATTGCTGATTCCATCTTACCACCAAAAGCATCAACCGCTCCGAATAAGGGTCGTGGAGGATGGCATGATCCCAAAGTCAAAGATACTAGATGTCCTTGGTCGCATGATGGATGTCAAGGTTTCTGGGATCAAGGGAAACACGCTCGTTATTCTTCTGCAATATATCAACCTGGTTCTCCGGATGATAAAAATATAGGTACAGGAATACTAAAAGGTGTGTGGGTTAAAAGGCATGATACATATCAAAAAAATTGTGCTACAACTGAGGGTTCTTCTGGACGGGGCTTGCACACAAATGCCACGAAATTCGCAACAGTAGATTATGATAAAGCCACAATCGGTTCTAACGCTTGGTCGGCGCAAACGCTTCTTTCCTCGAAGACTAGGAAAGGGATCAATGAAATTAGGGCTGAATGTTTAGGAAAGCCTAAGACAACTAAAGGGGCAGGATCATCTTGTACTCTATGGAATGGGGGTCCCGCCACATATTCCGGATCTGCTTCTTCTCGAGCTGGCGTTAGACTTAGTGATGATATATGTCGAGATGATGATGTTGAATACGGGGCATGGTATCGGTTCGGCGGATACGCGGGCGGCGCCGGCGGCACTGATACAGGAGTGGGTCTCTGGGGCACCGGCACCCATCAGAATTGGGATTTTGGATCGCCTGAGGATTTTTGGAGCAATGGTCATTTTAATGGAAGATGGGGGGGGATGTCACTACCCGCCAAGGCCTGGAAAGGGCAACACAATCACAGCAGCGTGTACCAAATTTTGAGTAAACCAGGGAATGAGAAGTTTAATTCAGCCAGTAAAGATAATAGAAGTATTATTAGCTCGCGACCCACCAATAAAGAACAACAATTTGTAGGTAAAGAATGCTTATCAGATTGGCAACACAATACACCGCACATTGGATGGCGCTGGCAGGGACGAGTGGGCTACCGCTCCGACGCGCACCGCCATATCGGGTGGGGGCACGGCGGCGGTCATCACGGCCA
>MDSY01105584.1_pt1 | contig 11141 bp, 5 predicted proteins | sample 811131 | NCBI WGS metagenome assembly MDSY01 (sample SAMN05326643, study PRJNA326480) | marine metagenome | isolation source: seawater | place: Atlantic Ocean: South West | collected 2010
AACACTCCGCAGGTGTTATGGAAGTTTCTTTAGTTAATAAAGCAATTTCTAATTCCGATAATTTTATTGGGTTTACAACTGAATCAGGGAATACAATTGGTAGTATTACAGGTCAGCAAGCGGATGTCTTTGGTATTGCTCAATCTGGAATTAAATTAGAATCTAGTGGGGCAGATTATGCTGAATATCTACCTAAAATAACCTCTTCTGAGGCTATTAAACCTGGGCATGTTGTTGGTGTTTACAATGGTAAAATTACCAAAACAACGCAAGGAGCTGATCGTGTTATGGTGGTTAGTACAATGCCGTTAGTGATAGGAAATAAATTACCAAGTATGGATCCAGATTCTGTATTACCAATAGCGTTTGTGGGACAGGTTCCTGTTTATGTATCAGGGCCTGTTTCATCGGGTGATTATATTATTGCTTCAGGTGATAATGATGGCATTGCAATTGCTGTAGCACCAAAACATATTACAGCAACTCAGTTAACACGACTTATTGGAAAAGCATGGGATAATTCTACCAATACGGATATTAAACTAATTAATGTTGCAATTACCCCTCTAGATATACCAGCATCCTTATTAGAATCTATTCAGGAACGTCAAAATAAACTAGAAGCTGATAATAAAGAACTTCGAAAAATGCTTGAAGCAATTCAAAAACAATTATCTCAGCGATAAAAATTAAAATCTTATATTACAACTTCTAGATACGCTTTATCTAACATAATAATATTGATATCAGTTTTATGAATATTATTTTCTGCTAGATTAATAAACTGCAAGTTACTTAAATGTTTCAATTCTTGTAGTATTTTATTAAGATTATTATTAGCACTATTTAAACTATTTAAATCTGTTATATTTCCAACCTCCTGTATTAGATCACCTTTTTCAAATTTATTTTTAGCTAAATTTAATGAAACTAATGATTGCAGGTTTTTAAAACTAGTTGGAATCATTTTTAATTTATTGTTAGATAAATCTAAACACTGCATATATATTAGTAAGCTTAAACTATCAGGAATAATATCAATTCGATTTAAAGATAAATCTAATGTTCTAATAATTACGTTTTGTTCTAATATAAAGTTAATAATTTTATATAATGCGCTCGTATTGAGTCTTTTTGGACTTAAATTAAGATAATTTCCTTTCTCTAAGCATATGCTCTTTTTTATAGCAGCAGTAATATTAAATTGCCGATATAAATGACACATCATACGTATTTTAGCTGTTGGAATTGTTTTAATTTGATCGTTACTTAGACCCATTGATATGGCATCATTTAACACGTGTTGATCTAATTTCATAATACTTTTTTCATACTCACTTTCTCCTATTTTTATTACAGTTTTAGAATAGGATGAAACTACGTAACAACGGTTTAATGTTTTAAAAGTCTTTAAAAAATAAAGGTCTCTAAATGAGGAATTTTATATAAAATTAAATTTAAAAAAGTCTATTTTTTTTTGACGAAGTTATCCCTTTAAAGAGATGCATACGTTATTAAAAAAAAAATGATGGCCACTGCCAACGCAAACCAACATCACTAAAGATTGCAGTGTTGTTAAACCAGGAATTTAATTGTTTAAAAGTAAGATATTTAATCATCGTAATGTTTTCTTCTACCATTCTTACAGATATAGTAATACGAGATTAATAGTATTTCTATTCTTAATTTATTGTTTATAGTGAAAAAGGGATTATAGTTTGAACCTCATTAGGTTGTAAATTAGCTAATAAAACTGGCCCAAAACGAATCCGTTTTAATGTTAAAACACGACTCCCTACTTTTTGAATCATACGCCTAATCTGTCTATTTTTACCTTCATAAAGGGTTATCTGATATCGCTTATGTTTAATTAATTTAAGTTTACAGGGCTTTGTTTTTTTTCCTAAGATCATCATTCCTTTTTCACATTTTCGTATCATCTCAGTAGTTAGTGCCTTTGTCACTGAAATAACATAATCGCGTTGATGAGGAATTGTATTACTAAGGCATTGCTTGGCAAAAACGCCATCATTGGTTAACAAAATAAGTCCTTCAGAATCTTTATCTAAACGACCAATAGGAAAACAATGTTTGTATTGAGGATCAATAATATCATGAATACATTGTTCATCATGACCGGGACTATGCGTAATAATACCTCTTGGTTTGTAATACTTAATATAGGTTCGTTTTGCTAATATTTTTTTGGCATGTTCTGATAACTCAATACTATCGTTTTCAGGATCCATTAACTGGCCCTTCTTTTCTACTTTAGATCCATTAAGATAAATCCAGCCTTTTTCAATAAACATTTCAGCCTGTCTTCTAGAACAAATATTTTTTTCAGATAAAAACTTTTGTATTCTCATAAAAAGACTGCAATACGTATCTTAAATAAGATCTAAATGCTGTAAAACATCCTTAATTTTTTCTTTTTCTTCTTCCGTAACATCTACCAACGGAAGTCTTACAGATCCTACATCTATAGACATAAGCCTTAAGGCTGCTTTTACAGGAACAGGATTACTTGTAATAAATAAAACACTAAACAATGACTGATATTTCTTATGAATTTTTTCTGCTTCAATAAAATCGTTTTGATGAAAAAAGGACACCATTTCTTGCAATTGAATTCCAATACAATGAGAGGCTACCGAGACAACCCCTTTTGCTCCATTTTCTAAACATGGTAAGGTTAACGCATCATCACCACAATATAACTGAAATGAATTTGGTAATTCTGATTTCATACTACTAATCATATCAGCCGACCCAGATGCTTCTTTCATTCCAACAATATTTTTATCTGAAACCAACCTTTTAATCGTTGCTACATCTAGCGATACTCCTGATCTACCTGGAATGTTGTACAGCAAAATTGGTAATTTTGTATTTTTTGCAATCGTTGAAAAATGTTGATAAAGACCTTCTTGAGATGGTTTATTATAATAGGGAACAACTTGTAAAACAGAATCTATACCACATTCTTCTGCTTTTTTTGTTGATTCAATAGCCGTTTGTGTACAATTTGATCCTGTACCTGCCATAATTAAGGCTTTAGTTCCAATTTCTTCCTTAATACGTTTAAATAATTGATATTCTTCATCATGTGTTAATGTAGGACTTTCTCCCGTGGTTCCAGCTAATAATAGCGTATCTGTGCCATGATCTATTAAATAATTTGCTAGCTCAATCGCTTTGTCATAGTTTACATCGCCATTACTATCAAATGGTGTAACCATCGCTGTAATAATATTTCCAAAATCTATCATAATGTTTAGCTCTTAATAATTAGTCTCTTTGGCTTAACTTTATCATGCTTAAATGGTTTGATAAAGTTTATAAATTTTATGTAAATCACTTTTATTTTTAAATACAACTATCTTGTTTAAATAGTACTAAGTTATGATTTATAGTTTACTCTCAACTAAATGATAACTCACCCGGTGCTAACGGCTCTATTGTAATAGATTCTTCGGGTAAACTTTCTACATTTTTTAATTTTCGTTCAATGGTTCTTGATTTTTGTGATGCTGTATCAATTGTATTACCAGCTTCTTGTAATTTCTTTTTTGTTTTGTCTAAAATATCACCAAATTTCACAAATTCTGATTTTACTGTTGCTAATATTGACCATACTTCACTTGAGCGCTTTTCTATTGCAACTGTCTTAAACCCCATCTGCAATGAATTTAATAATGCCGCTAAGGTTGTTGGTCCTGAAATAACAACACGATATTTTTCTTGTAGTTTATTTTGAATAGCTGTTGTTTGTAGCACTTGTGCATATAATCCTTCTATCGGTAAATACATAATAGCAAAATCCGTAGTATAGGGAGGATGAATATATTTTTCATGAATCTGCTTAGCTTCTGCTAACAACTGCCTTTCAAGATCTTTGGTATATTCCTTAACTAAGTCACTATTGGCTGATTGTTGTGCGTCTATAATAAGTTGATAGGTTTCAAGTGGAAATTTTGAATCAATTGGAACATAGACGGGATCCTCTGATTTTCCAGGTAATTTAATTGCAAAATCAACACGATGCTGGCTATTGGGTTTAACAGCTACCTGCTTTTTATATTGTTCTTTTGTTAAAATCTGTTCTAGTAAATTTTCACACTGCACCTCGCCCCATGTTCCCTTTGTTTTTACATTTGTTAACACCTTTTTTAGATCCCCTACTCCGGCGGCTAAACTTTGCATTTCTCCAAAACCTTTATGCACTTGATCCAGTTTATCAGATACCAGTTTAAACGAATCTCCTAATCGCTTTTCTAAGGTTGCATGTAATTTTTCATCAACCGTGGCTCTCATTTGTTCTAGTTTTTGATTATTATCTTGTTGTAGTAATGTTAGGCGTTTTTCAACACTTTCACGCAACTCTTGAATTCTTTTTTCATTTGCCTGCATAACGGCATTAAGTTGATTTGTAACTACTTCTAATTGTTTATTTTGTACAGAAGACATATTTGTTAGGGTTTTAAGAACAAGATCCTGTAAACTTGCTGATCCACGCTGAGATTCTTCTCTATTTTGTCTTAATTCTTGCCTTAGAAGTTGCTCAAGTTGTTGAGCATGTTGAGATAGTGAATGTGATTGTATTTTGAACTGAGTAAATTGATAGGCTAGAAATAAACCCAACAAGGTTGTAAAGGTTACTAAACATAAAATACTTATTAATAGATAGATCATTATAGGTTACATACTTTATAGTTATATAAATATGATTCAAATGGGGTGAATGATGGGGCTCGAACCCACGACAACCGGAACCACAATCCGGGGCTCTACCAACTGAGCTACATTCACCACAAGAGAATTAATTTTAAAATAAGCATAAACTCATGTAAAGAGAAAATACAGCTTTAAATAGTCTGATTTTATATTACGTATTAAATTATTTTAGTAAGCTGAGTTATTATGCAGTCTTATCTTGCAAATTTCCTGCAACATACATCTTAGCTAACTCCCAATTGCCATTAATATTCCTCTTGGTAGGGTGTCTCAATTCTTTTGCTTCAAGAGATAATTCAAAGGGCTCACATTGACCCAAATTCTTAATATAGCTATACGCTGAGTGACCTTCAGGAACGCCACTGTCTATAAATTTTTTCCTTAAGTCAGTTTGTCTTTTTTGTAGCGCCTGCTCTTGATCCTGATTCATCAAAGCAAATTGGGCGCGTAAAAACTTACAAGCTATTTTCCCATTATTGGGTGTAGTTTTTTTTAATAATTCTGGAGTTAATTTTTTCACGCACAAATTTCTGTGATGTGCCTGAACATCATAAGCTTTTTGAATAGAAATAGGCCGCTGTTCAAATTTTTTTAACCAGCTTCTCAAGTCATTTAAGTTTAAAGGTTTAAAGTTAGGAGTTTGTATTTGCTTTGATTGAGGCCAGTTACAGAACCGCTGTAATTGAATATATTTTTCTCGTCGTTCATCCCATGTTAGAGTTTCTCTATTAGCCCACTCTTTTATAGAATCGATCAGAAGTTTTTTACCAGTTCTTAATAACTCCCCAAAGGTTGTTTCTTTTGGTTCTTCTTGCTTACGTTCTAAATCTCCTATTTTCTCTTTTAGAATCTTAGTATCGTCTAATAAGCTTTCTCTCTCTTGACTTAATTTATTAATAGTTGTTTTTAAAGTTGCACGTTCCTTCTTTAATACCATAATTTGGCTTTGTAGATCTATTATTTCACGTTTTAAAAAAGGTACTTGTCCTGCTTTAGGTTTTAAAGTCTGAAGCGTTTTTTCAACGTTTTCTAATTTAATACATTTATGTTTGTACTTAGTTCTTAATTCCTCGAATTTTTTTCTTTCTATTTCAGCTTTTGCACGCTCTTTTTTCTCTTCATGATCTTTTTTCTCTATTTGTTTTCCCTTATAGTAATCAAAATCAACTTGAAGCCTTTTATTTTCTTCATTTTTCACACTGATTTGTGCTTGTAGTTCTTGATTCTGTGCTTCTAGTTCTTTAAAACCTTTTTGTAACTCTTTAAATCTTCTCTCTTTATCTCTATAACCCTGCCTAGCTCTTCTGACAGCTTCGACTGCTTCTTTACTACGTTTACTTTCTTCTTCTTCAATTTTCGCTAGTGCTGCTTTAGCACGTTTATTTTCTTCTTCTTTTTGTTTATTGTTTTCTTCTTTTTTCATATTTATTTCAATAAGATCTCTTCTAGCGTGCCAAGTAGCCAGAACATGGTTAAGTGACCTTATTGTAACTAACTCGTTGCTATCGCAATATATTAAAATATTAGCAATATTTTTTAATAACTCTATTGGTCGTTCTAACTTTTTTGGATCCGCTATAAGGTTCTGTAAAAATTGTATTTCTTTAATCTTTATATTATCTTTTATTCCTTCTACATCGTGGCTATCGCCTGACTGACATAGCTTATTTGGATCTTCAATTAGATACACTAAAAAATATAGTTTATTTTTTAATGTATCGTCTCCTTGGTTTATCTGACATATATCCTCTAAAAACTGCTTATTGATACTTGCTTCCATCACTCTTTTCTCTGCATATTCTTTAGCTAGGCTAACAACTCCCGAATCTTTAAATAATTCGTTAATCTTATCTTTCAAATCTTCATCAGTTTTTATGTCTAGTTGAATTGGAGATTTTTGTGGCTTATTACAGCTTTTTCTTTGTGGAGTTGTCGTTTGATCATTATGTGCATTGAGCTGAATAGTCTGCATTAGTAGTTATACCCTTAAATACTAACTATTTTTTAATTCTTTGTTTAAAATAGCTGCTATCATTTTATTTTTATTTTTTTTATCTATAATTTTTTATTATATCATCAACAATTAACACTTAGTAGAATTAATACTAAATTTTACTTTTTTATATAATTATTTTAATTAAATTTTTAATGATTAACGAACAATGGTTATTTTTCCTGTTTTGGTTTCGTTTTTGCTTTTTACAACATATAAATATACGCCTGAAAACACATTGTTTCCAAGATCATTTTTACCATCCCAACTCCATTTTGAAGGGGCAGCATCTACCTTTGCATGTCTTACTAATTCACCTGTAATGGTATAAATTGATATTTCGGTGCCTAATGTTAATTTATCAAATGTAATACCTGATTGTTCACCTAATTCATTTCCTGTATCTGCATTTCCATCAGATGGAATCCAAGGGTTTGGATATACTCTTAATGAACTTAATGAATTTTGAAATTCTTCTAACTGTGCTAGAGCATAAACACCCGTATTATTTATTTCTGATACAACTGATTTTGATAATCTTTCGACCATTGTATTCTTTTCATTTTGTTTCCATTTCATATTTAAATCATCATACTCGATTACAACTAACTCATCTTCATCAAATAGATTAGATTCTGGATAGTTAATTTTAATTGATACGCCATGACCTGATAAATCAACATGATTAATTGTATTTCCATAGGCATCCTTAGCGACTACTGCAAGTGAATAATTGGTTAATTCCGTTGGTATAGATAATTGGTTATCTTCAAATTCATAGTTTAATAACGATACTGGCTGACTATACAACCCATCTATTAACATTCTTAAGCTATTTGTATTTGAATTTTCGATAATCGTTAATGAAGCAATACCATCTGGCAAGGTATTATATGTTAGGGCTATTATTTCAGCATTATATAATTCTTGAATTGGTAATGGAATATCAATACTGCTGGCATACTGTGAATAATAACGGCTTTCCCAGATTGGTTTTTTCACATAATTATAGACATTATCTATTAATGTTACATAAATATCATTTTCAGCTGGGTTAAATGGGTCTGCACTAATATAAGCCCAATAGGTATTTTCTGTAATAATATTTTCTTGACTATCATTAACAAAAACTTGAACATTATCTTGCTGAACACCTGTTAACGATAAATTCCAATTATTCTCGTCTATCTTAGCTAAGAATGATCCATTTTGAAATACATTAAAATTGGGCTCTTCTGATTGTAATGTTAATTGAAACTCTTTTTCTCCAATATTATTTGCAGCATCTATTACTCGTAAAACTACCCTATTCTGACCTTCAGTAAAATCACTACGGTTTCCTTCGACTTGAATTGTTGATAACGTATTCGCTGCTAGTGTTTCTGTTGATTCAAAAACAACATTATTACTGACAATTAACTGGTATTTTATAATATCTCTATTAACTGAAAAGTTTAGCTGAGCTGTGGTTACAGCTGTTATTTGAGATGCCAATAAACCAAACTCACTTAATGCCGTTTCATTTTCTTTAGCATTCACCACATCACGTGAAAAACCTTCGGTTGAAATAGTTGGTTCTCCTCTTAAAAAGTCAATTTTTAAATTAACAATATCTTCAGTATTTTCATTTCCAGCTCTATCTCTAACAATTAAGTTACCAGATGGCTTATCTGGATAAATATTAAATGTAAACTCAGATACAGGCGTATAACCAACAATGATAGACTGAGTTGCAACACCATTTTCTAACCCTTCATACCAGATTGCAGAACTTGGTTCTTTAAAACCTGATATAGCATAGGAATTTTGAGATGTAATTGCCTCAATATCTAACATTGGATTATCCTCACTAATCATAAGTCCTGTAGGAGGTGTAAAGTCTGGTGTAATTACAAACGTATTAGCTAGACTTTCGTTTCCGGCACTATCTTTAAGAATAATATTATAGGTTGTTATTCCTGGAGGGAAGGTGATGATATAAGTCCAATACACAAGCGATGGATCGGCATCATTATCAAACTCTACTGAATCTACAATAATATTTTCTGTAATCGTGATTGGATCATCGGGAAACGTATCGGGTTGATTGATCTCTTCTAATATGACCTGATATTGTTCATTATCATCAAAAGAAGCTGGTTTTGTTCCATATAATATTCGAATATTTTCAGCTAAGCCTAAACTTACATTGCTTGTAATATTAAGGAAATCATCATCAATAGCACCACCATTATTAAGTACGCCTGGTGCAATCAAATCAATATTAAATTGATTTAACCACGATGTATCAATAAAATCAAAATAGGTTGATTCAAATTCGTTAGCAGTCCAAACTTTCCAATAATAGGTTCCATGTAACTCCTCTTCCGCTAATAAGCCTTTCATATTATTAATATTTTTCTCTATACCAAGATAGCCATCTTGCCAACCAGAGTCAAAGTAAGCACCTGTTGATTCAAGACTCACATCACTTGGCGAGCTATGCCATTTTGGAACTTTCCAAACTTTTAAGCGATATTTTATTAAATCAGCATCGATATCAGTACTTGCATCCCAATTTAAGGATACATTAACCGTTGGGAAGTAATAATTATATACTGGTAACAAGTTATCATTTTCAGCTACCATGGTCGGTCTAGTATTAACAGGCATTGTTGTTTCAATTGGATTACCAAAATCAACACCATCATGTGGCCATACTTTAACCGAAACCATTTTTCCTTCCATAGACTCATCAATGGCTAACGTACTAAAATTTAAATTTTGTGGAGCATCCGTATTTTGAGTTACTGATTCTCCATCTACTAACCACTCAAACTTATATTTTTCGGTATTAGGTGTAAAGAATGGTTCAGAGGCTCGTTTTGTGTCATACTCACTACCGGTTTGATCACTATTACTAAAACCAACATCACTAAAGCCAAATGCCTCAACTCGTAATTCATCTGTTGTTAAGGCAACCGTCTGTAAATTTGTTAGATTTGATTTGAGCACTATACTTGAAATGACTGGAACGTCATTCACTGATTCTAAAACAACATCAAATGTTTGACTCACGGATAGCGGAGCTGGCACATAAGGATTAAAATTTATATTGGTATCAGAATCTGTTAAGGTAACCGTTACTTTGGTTGTTCCAAATGCATTTTCTTTTGGTGTAAATACCAATTGATTCGTACTTTCATCATACGTATAACTTAAATAATCATCACTCATCGTAACATTAAATTTTAAGAGACGTGGCGTATCACCATCTTCAATATCACTCTTAAAGGAACTTAAGTCTAATATCCACGCACTATTATCTTCTGCTTTTATCTGGTTTGGAATTTCAGTCAATACAGGCGGATCATTCACAGGTGTCCAGACTAAATCAATTGATTTTGTAACAGATAATGGACTTGGTGAATACCCTCCATAGACACTTCCTTCAGGAAAAACAGACTCTGCTACAGTATCTGTATCTGTTAATTGAATGATAACGTTAGCTGTACCATATTGGTTATCAACTGGCGTAAAGGTTAGCGTATCACCGACTATTTCAACATTACTAATAATGGAACTATCATATGAAACAATATCCCAATTTAATAAGCCATTATGAGTAGGTGGTCGATCTTCAAACTCAACATCATCTTCAAATTCTTTAAATGTTAAACTAAAGCTTGTATCTTCGTTATATGAATATGATTCTTCAATTCCATCTTTGATGATAGGTGGATCATTTACAGGCCATACTCGTACAATGATATTTTTAGTAACACTAAGATTATCACTATCGGTCACTTTTAATGTTAGGGGTTGATCACCATACCAATTCGCAACTGGTAAAAACTGAATTTGATGTTGTGTTGTTTCATCACCAATAATAACATTAAAATACTCCGACTTATAACCAATGCCATTTGTTTCAGATAAATCTTCATAAAAGTTATCTGAGTCTAAGATAAACTCTAAATTACTGATTACATTGTCTACATCTTGAATATAATTATCTAACGTTAAGATAGGACCAACGGTATCTTCATCAAACTTAATATTATAAATTATATCGCCATAACTATCTTTTACAGGATCTCCTATTTCAGCAATAAATTCTGGAGGATCATTAATTGCATTAATAATCAGTTGAATATTTTTCTCAGAAAAGTTTCCTTCGGCATCTTCAAGTCTTAATGTTATGTAAGCATTTTCTTTTCCAAAAATATTTCCATTTAATGCTGGCTCCGTATTTGCATTGGATACTAGATCAAATTGTAGGTCTTGCCCTGCATTAGTTGCCGTAACATTATTTAAAATTTCTTCAGATGATAGAGCTGGATTATCTGCCGTATAAATAATTGATGGAACCCATCTTAAATTAGCATCACTATCTTTATTATCAAATTTTTGATCGTCTAAATTAATACTA
>MDSY01102932.1_pt1 | contig 11139 bp, 8 predicted proteins | sample 811131 | NCBI WGS metagenome assembly MDSY01 (sample SAMN05326643, study PRJNA326480) | marine metagenome | isolation source: seawater | place: Atlantic Ocean: South West | collected 2010
CAGAAATAACATACAAAAAATCTAAAAACACATCAATATTTTATATTAAAGAGTGTCAGGTTGAATATGTGTATAAAAGTATTCCTCGGTGTCAACAAAAGATTTCATGTGCAATGATATTGTGTGATATATTAAACAAGTGTTTAAATGAGGTTTCCCCTTTTTTATATGATTTTATTGCTAACTCTTTTAAGAATCTTGACTCACAAAAAAAATATCCTGTTAATTTTAAAAATCTTTTTTTAATAAAATTTTGCGATATAATGGGAATTGCTCCACTAAATAATACTGGTAATAATTCTGTACTTTCTTTAAAAGAAGGGCGATACATTTCAGTAAGTTCTGTGCTTAATAAAAAAGATGTAATTCCCTTGTATGAAAGCCGTGAAATATCCCGTCTATCTTCTATGAATTATGACGACTTGGACATCAACAGTCTTGAAAAAAACTTAAGTTCTAGTATTTTTAATTTTTTAATAACCTATATTTCTATTCATCTTACTGACTTAACAAAACTTAAATCTATTAAGGTTTTAAAAGAGATAGGAGAAAACAACAGCTTGGTATGATTTTTGTTAATTTACTTGAAAAATAGACTTTTAAAATGAGGTTTTTTGTATTCATCTTTGTGATATTTCCCCTGGTCCAAAATGCCTATGGACAAGAAGTTATTATAATTGATGACCAAAACAACCCCATTGTTAATGTTTCTGCCTTTAATTTATTAAAAACTAAAAGTGTATTATCTGACAACAGTGGGATCATTAATTTAAGTCGATTTTTATCTAGTGATACTATCTATCTCCAACACCCTAATTATAAGCTTAAAAAGTTAACTAAAAATAAATTGGGCACATTTATCAAGTTAGAAACAGCATATAATATGTTAAATGATATAATAATCTCCGAAAATAAAAACTTAAACAATATTAAAAATGATGCAGCTAAAAAAATATATATAACCCATAAAGACATAAGCGAGTTAGCCCCGAATAACACCGCAAACTTATTAGAAAAAACAGGGGGGGTAAGTGTGCAAATGAGTCAAATGGGAGGAGGGAGTCCAAATATTAGAGGCTTTGAAGCTAATCGAATTTTATTAGTTCTGGATGGTGTTAGGTTGAATAATGCAATCTATAGATCGGGGCATTTACAAAATATTATAACAATTGATCAAAATATAATTGAAGATTTGGAAGTCATTTTTGGCCCTAGTTCGGTATTATATGGCAGTGATGCTATTGGAGGTATTGTAAATCTAAAAACACGCGAGCTTTATTTTAGAGATTCTAATAGGTGGGGTGGTCGATTTTCTTCAAACTATAACTCATCTCATGGTGGAAGTTCTTATCATTTATCAACTTCTTATGAATCTAAGAATTATGCTAGTATAAGTAGTTTTTCCTTTAAAAACTTTGGGGACTTAAGAATGGGGAGCTATAGACCCCACGGATATGATGAATGGGGGCTAGTGCATCACTATATAAATGAAAATGACAGCATTATATGTAATCCTGATCCCGAAATACAAAGAGGAACAGCCTATAAGCAATATGATTTTTTCAATAAAATAATGGTTAAAGTCAGTGATAAATCAAGAATAACATCCAATATACAGTACTCTACATCTTCTAATATCCCTAGGTTTGATCAATTAAATGACGGGGACCACGTGTGTGTAATCGATTCTTCAGGAACTTGTATTTCTGGGGAAGGGCTGAAGTTTCACTCATATTATTATGGACCACAAAAAAGGTTTTTTAGTAGTCTTTCATTTACAATTTTTGACACTTATTTTGATAAATCGGATTTCATATTAGGATATCAAAAAATTCAAGAATCTAGACATAAATGGAAGCTTCAAGATTTTATAGCTTTTAACCCCGATACTGATATAAACAGTGATTTAGATCAAATGAATCAGTATGAAACAGTACATGTGTATAGCATGAACATAAATTTCCGAAAGGGGAACTTCTTCTTTGGGAACGAAACAATGTATAATGATGTTATATCTGAATCATTAAGTACAGAAAACATGAACTCTATTGAAGACACGAGATATCCCTCTGGAGGATCTAATTTATTTAGCACTGCGTTTTATGCAAATATGTTAAAAAGATTATCTCATAAAATACAGTTAGAATCTGGGGTTAGGTATACATTTTCTCAATTGCGTGCAAATTACCCGGAATATAATGAAGTGGGAGGAGGTGACTTATATAATTTATTAAACGAAAGTTCGTCGTTAATAAGTAGTATTTTTTCTGGGAACATCAAGCTTATTTATTACCCGAGGGACTCCTGGAAAATAAGCTCAGTAACATCAAAAGGTTTTCATTCTCCAAATATTGATGATATGTTTAAAGTTCATTTAAAGGCAATAGATAATAGCTATCGATTAACTGTCCCTTATAAAGGTTTAATGCCTGAGCACTCTATATCACAAGAAATTTCTATAACCAAAGAAATCAGTGATAAAATAACGGTTTATGGAACCGGGTTTTACACTATTTTACAAAACTCTATTATTCTAGATACATTATTTCGAGATGCAGGAATAGATGGTGTGGAGTTTTTGACTAGTGTAGTTCAATATGATGGCGAATTTGCAACTACATTTGCAAATCAAAACTCAAAAGAACTTGTCAATATATATGGTTTAACTTTTGGTTTTAATGCAAATGTTGCTGGATTTAGAGTATTACATGATATCAATATCACTAAATATCTAAACAATGATGCCAATCATGGCCATTTTGCACACATACCCCCGGTATTTGGAAAATTCGATGTATTAAAAGATTTTAAAAGATGGCGTTTTCGATTTCTTTGCTTGTTTTCCGGCTCTAAAGAAAAAACTGAATTTGATAATGCTGATATAGATAATCTTTCTGAAACACCTGTCATTGGAGAAACAGAAACGGGTTTTGAATATGCGGGGCTCCCAGGTTGGTATACTCTTAATTTTTCAACTCAATATAGCTTCTCGGAAAACTTAATGCTTCAATTTAGTGTTGATAATATTTTAAACACACATTATAAAACATTTGGATCTGGAATAAGTGCTCCAGGCAGAAGTTTAATCGCCACAATAAATTATGATTTTTAAAAAGAACTGGTATTAATAATTGACTCCAATTGAAGCAAAAAAACACCTTTTCTTTCACCGGGAGCATATAGGTATGTATAAATTATAATCGGCTGAAAATTATTATTAAAATAATATGCATGATAAATCCCTCCCATAAAATCATTTTCCATTCGCCAAAGAGATTTAGTGCGCACAGCTAAACTATTATTAATTATAATAGAATCTGTTATCTCTGGAGCCTCTTTTTCTGATGTCATATATGAGTTTTCTGAGGGGCCAAAAACATAATCCTTAAGGATCGAGTCTATTGTAAAACTCATGGAGCTACTGTTTGCATTAATTGGATAGGTTAAGTTTGCTATTACTATTCCTTGACTTATTTTAGGTGTTTCACGTCTAACCCAAGTGACAGAAGAGTCGCTATATGCTAAAAAAAAATCTTTAGGTATTGTTATTTTTAAATCATGTGCTTGTTTAATTTTTTGCATTAAATTTTGATTTATAAAATTATTAAATGCCATTTCCATCCTCTGCATGTCAATGCTTTTTATTGTCTGAACCAGCTGCACAATCTCTTTCCTTTTACTTTTTAAGACTGTTTTTGATGGGCACTTGATATATATCGCCGCTTGTCCTTTGGCGAAAGCATTTTGATGTATGTTAATCGAAAAGCTATCGGCTCTAGCAAAAAACAATAAATTTTGATGTCTCTTTAAAATACCTTTAAACTCCGAATCATCAACCTCTGTTAACTTTAATAGTTTTTCTGGTTGTAGCGATGGGTTAATTTCAATAGATAAAAAATCTTTTAATTGTTTATAAAAATCATCTCCAAAATCCTCTTTATTCTTAATTATTATTAATTCTAATGGATCTCCGATTGCCTGAGGAAGTTCTACAAAATTATGCTTTGGATTAAACAATGTGGCTCCTACAGCTAAAACAATAATAAAAACAATAATGTATTTCTGGTTTTTTATCAAACTAAAACTATTTAACCGTTTTATAAATACTTAATCGCTTTCCTACATAAATTTTGTGTGTTTTTAAATCATTCCAAATCATAATATCCTTAATAGAGCAGTTGTATTTATTTGCTATTTTGCCTAGATAATCTCCCTTTTTTACAGTATACCTTATTTTCTCTACATCTGTATATGGGGGGTAATGTAATTTTTCTGCAAGCTCCATGTCAGCTAAACTCATATATATGCTGTCTTCTTTAGAAAGAAATTCATCTACTTTATCTTGTGGCAAGATAATGGCAAATTTCTCGTTATCTAAAAATGGCACAAAATTACTTCTATAAACAGGATTTAAACGTTCTATTGTGCTCGTTTTAATATCTAATAACTGCGCTAAATGCTCTATTTTTAAACCTCTTTTTAAATAAACTGAATCAACTAATTCATTGTTAAAAATATTATTTTCATCAATGTAAATATTATAATCAGACGCAAAATTCATAACATATATTGCTGCAATAAAAGCCGGTATATAGTTTTGTGTCTGTTTAGGCAAAAAGGGTTTAATTTCCCAATAATTATGTTTTCCCCCTGACCTACGTATTGCTTTTGTTATATTTCTTGCGCCGGCATTATATGAGGCTAATGCTAATTCCCAGTTATTAAATTTAGAATATGCCTTATCTAAATATCGACTCGCTGCTTGTGTTGACTTATATAGGTCTTTTCTTTCATCTAAATATGTGTTTATTCTAAGCCCATATTCTTTGGCTGTTAAATACATAAATTGCCATAGGCCAACCGCACCAGCATAAGATCTGGCATTAGGGTTTAATGAGGACTCTATTATGGGTAAATACTTTAATTCTAATGGCAAATTATTTTTATCAAGAATTTCTTCAAATACTGGAAAATAATACTTGGAAAGGGCCAATAGTCTCGAAACTTGCTCTGGTTTTTGAAATAAGTAAAATTTTATCTGCTGGGCTACTTCTTTGTTGTAAATTAAATCAATCGGTGTTGTGTTGTTTAAAGAGTCTAATTGGCGTTTTACTTTTTCCTCATTAAAGTAGTTTTTTTGCTCAATTTTGGAGTCATCTTTTTGGTAGTTTACCTGAGAAACAGAATATGTAAAAATTAAAATAAAGAATACTGTCAAAATACGCATAAAAAAATCTTAATTATTTAATAGTTGATTTGCCACATGAAACATGTTTTTTTCAGAAAAATACTGTCCAATCAATTGCGCCGAAGCATTAAACTTGTGACCCCCTATCAATGGAAATGATAAGGCCGGATGGCCTGATAAATTAGCTTGCACAGTAAAAACATCTTCATAATACCTTTTGGTAATACTTATTTTTTCTCCTATTTTAAATGGTTTGTTTGGTGTTGTGGGGAGTAGTATATAATCATTTTTTTGTAGTATGTTTTCGGTTTCTGCTTTAATTAATTTACGTATTTTTTGAGCTTTTTGATAATATGCCTCATAATACCCCGAACTTAAAACAAATGTTCCCAGCATAATGCGTCTTTTAACCTCTTTTCCAAATCCATGAGTCCTTGTTTTAGTAATTAATTCATCTAGCTCACTTGCGCTGTGTTGATAGCCATACTTAATGCCATCATAACGTGATAGGTTTGATGATGCTTCTGCGGTAGTCATTATGTAATAAGCTGGAGTAAGGTGTTCTAATAAGGGTAAATCTATATAGTTAATCGTGTGTCCTTGACTCTTAATTTTATCTATAAAATTTGAAAATTGTTGCTTAATATCGCTATCTATTTCTGGAAAATCTATTGCTTGCTGTAAAACTCCGAATGTAAGCTGACTTGTGTTTTTTTCTTGATCTATTTTTTTTATTTTATCACCTATGCAAGTACTGTCACAATCATCCCGTCCTGCAATAACATTCATAATAGATAGTGAGTCTTCAATACATTTTGTAATTGGCCCTATTTGGTCAAACGAAGAAGCAAATGCAATAAGGCCGTGCCTAGATACCAGGCCATAGGTTGGCTTAAGACCAACAATATTGCAAAAGGCAGCAGGTTGGCGTATAGAGCCACCTGTATCTGTCCCCAGTGCAGCATGACATAAGTCGGCCTTTACTGCAGCTGCAGAGCCACCTGAAGAACCACCAGGAACATAAGATTCGTCTATGGGATTTTTGACTGGTCCATATACTGAGTTTTCATTGCTTGAGCCCATTGCAAATTCATCGCAATTTAATCGTCCCAAAATAATTGCGTCCTCTGCTAATAATCTTTCAATAACCGTAGCGGAATAAGTTGGTTTAAAATCTTTTAATATTCTAGAAGATGCTGATACAAGGTGATCCTTATAACATATATTATCTTTAATACCTATAACAAGGCCAGCAAGTAGGCCGGCTGTATTATTTTTAATTTTTACATCTATACCTTTGGCTAATTCTGTTGCTTCAGTATTATAAATTTCAACAAAAGCATTTATCGATGTTTTTTTAGAAGCTCTTTTAATATAGCTCTCTACTAAGTCTTGACAAGATATTAAATTACTGTAAAGATCCTTTTGGATCTCCTTTAAAGAATTATAATTTTTCAAAATTAACTATTCTTTTTTGTCTTTATCTGCATTAGAATCAATCGAAGATTTTTCTTCTTCTTTAGCTGCTGCCTTAAATTCTTTTATCCCTGAGCCTAAACCTCTCATTAACTCTGGTATTTTTCTTCCACCAAATAATAATAAAATAATAACCGCGATGATAATAATCTCTTGGGAACCTATAAAAAGTAATATGTATAAACTCATAATTTAAATTTAGCTAAAATTACAAAGATTTTTTTGTTTTAATTGCTAGAAATCCAATGTGTTGGATTTAGCTTTTCGCGTCCATTCCAAATTTGAAACCCTAACAGGTTATGTTTTGTGTTATCATCTTCATTTAAAACTCCTATAATATCTAAAGTTTTAATCTTTTGACCTTTTTGGATCTGTGTGTTTTTTAAATTAGAATAAACTGTTAAATATCTTCCATGCTTAATAATTACTACTTTTAAGCCTGTTGGCAAAACTATGATTTTACTAACTTCACCGTCGAAAACTGACCGAACACTATTGTTTTTTGTGGCAATTTCAATTCCGTTGTTCATCAGAGTAATACCCGCTAAAACCGGATGTGCTACTTTGCCAAACTTACTCACCACACTTCCCCTATTAACAGGCCAGGGCAATTTCCCTTTATTAGATTGGAAGTCTGAAGAAATTAAATTTAAAACTTGTTCCGAGTCGGTTTTTTTAGATTTTTCACGTTCAACTAAATCTAGTATTATTTGGGTAATATTTTTAGTTTCTCTCTCCTTTATTTTAATAGCGTTTGTTAGGGAATCTGTCTTGTTTTTTAGGACTCTTATCGCCTCCTCTTGATTAAGTTTTGTTTTTTGTAGCAGTTTAATTTGTTTCTTTTGATTTAAAATTACTTCTGCTTGGCTTGCTTTTTTTTCAAGCACTAATTTTTTTTTATTATCAAGCTGCTCTCGTGTTATTTCTATTTCCTTGTATTTTTGGTGACGTTGTCTTACAAGCTGATTAAAGTGATATATTCTTCGAATTAATTGATTAAAACTCTGGGCTGATAAAAAAAATAATATGTGATTATGATCTATTAAAGACCTGTGGCTAATTTGAATTAAATTAGCATAATTTTGTTTTAACTTTTCTAAGTAATTACTAACTATTATTATTGTGTCTTCGATTTCTGACTGCTCTAAAGACAATATATTAATAGATTGCTGATATACGTCCAATAATTCTTCCTGTAAACCTATTTTTGTGTTAATTATATTTAGTTTTTCTACGGTATAGCTTTTTGTTTGACTCGTCTCTAATAATGTCTGGTTTAAAAGCGTTGTTTCTTTAAGCAGGTTCTCCTTATAATTAACTAATTCGTTGTAATCTTGTGCTTGAACAAAAAAATGTAAAACCGCTAAATACAGCACAATGTACTTTAGTCTATTCATTGTTTATTTTTTATAATCATACTTAATGGACTTATAGTCTATATTAATAGATTGTGGCTCAGAAAATCCTTGCTCTATGTTGTTTGTCCAAAAAATAATTTTTTGAGGCAAAAATAAATTGTTTTTATTGACGTAGTCAGTAAATAAGCTCGTTAGATAGTTATTTTCATATCTCATAGTATCTTTTTTGAGTTTTTTATTTATTATAAGTTTTTTAAAATTTTTTAACTTAAACCTTGGGTCCATATCTGATATTACTAATACATTTTTTGTGTATTGTAACTTATTGTCTATATGTATTGTGTCATTTGTGATGGTTAGCCGAAAAACTTCTATCCCTAAAACAGGTGATGCTGAGACAATTATAGAATCTCTCAAAATATTTATTTTTGTTTTGATTCTTACTCCATTAATAGAGTTTTGGGCAATATTTGTATTTGCATGTATGGTGAAATTATTAAACTGCCTTTTACTATCAATATTTTTTTTAAAAATTTGGCAAGATGTAATTAATAAAATAGCTAAAATTATTATAATTCTATTCATTTTGGGAATTATTAATTATCTTTTCTTTTAGCTTTAAGTTCGATGAATCTAATTCATAGGATTTAGTCCAATATATGAGAGCATCCTCTTTCATTCCAAGCTTATGTAATATATCTCCGTAATGGTCAAGGATAACAGGGCTTTTATTGTTTATTAAGAGAGCTTTCTCAATTTGTTCTCTAGCTAAACTATATTCGCCAAGTTTATATAAAACCCATGCATATGTGTCAATATAAGACGCATTTGGATTATCTGCTGAAAGAGCTAAACACTTAATAATCATCTCTTTTGCTTTAGATAGGTTTTCTTCTCTTTTTGATAAATAATAACTATAATTATTCAACACCAGCATATTATTCGGATTATATTTAAGTGCCTTAACATAGCTTTTATCTGATTCCTGATGGTTCTCTAGATTATGATGTGCATCACCTATTAGTGAATAAAAGTCTGACTTTAGTAAATCATTGTCAAATACATAGTCCTTGCCTTTTAATAGGGGTTCTAGACACAGTTCGTGTTTGTCCTGGGTTGCAAAAGCTAATCCCTGATAATAATAAAATTCAGGGCTAAACGGAAATCTTTCAATAGCCTCTAAAGCAACTTTTAATAATTCGGCAATATTTTCTTGCTGCCAGTACATTTGAACTAGTTTATTATATACATAGTCATCTTTTATGTATCCCGAATACAATGCCAAGTAATACTCATCTATTGCAAGCTGATATTGCTCATCTTTTGCATAGATATCTGCTAAGATAAGGTGAAACAATGGCTCTTCTGGGTGAATTAACACAAGATCTTCTATTATTTTTTGAAATGCTTGATATTCTAAAAATTGATTATTAATTAGCTTTTGATAAAAAATCTCTTTTTTTATTTCTAATGAAACATTTTGGTTAGAGGCAATTTTTGATAAATACCTTTCTTCTTGTAGTGTCTCTCCTTTATTAGCATAAATCTTATATAGGGCAACAATTGCTATAGGATTATTCGGAAAAACATCTAATAACTTATTGTATGTTATAATTGCCTTTTCATATTCACTAAAATGCATATATATTTCTGCTAAAACAGCATTTAGCTCAGCAGATTTTTCTGCTAACTTTTGGCCTATTTTTTCCGCTTCTCTTAAATTATTTTGATCTATATATATGTCTTTTAAGAGCATTAGTGATTCATTGCTAACGCCAAACTTTTTCTCAGTTTTTTTAATAAATCTTATTGCATTACGATATTCTTTTAAGCCTATCAAGCTTCTAATGTTTTCAAAATAATAAGCCTGTTTTTCAGGCTCTATCTCAATTAATTTATCATATATTTTTTGCTTTTGTTGATTATTATTCTGTATGCTATATATTGTAAGTAAATCATAGTAAAACCATGTGTTTTTTGGATCTAAAGACACTGCTTCTTTAATATAATACTCGGAGTTAGCAATATCATTAAAGACATATAAATATAGCTTGCCTATTTGATAATAAGGAGCTGACTCTTCGGGTATAACTGATATGCAATTTTTATACTCAACAAGTGCTTGTTCATATTCCTCTAATAACTTATACCTCTCTGCCTCAAAATAGAATCTTATAAACTTTTTTTTTGTATCTGAAACTTGATTCAGGTTTTGTGCCTGAATACTGTCGTGAGGTAATAGGGCCCAGCACAAAAATATTATATAAATCAATCTCTTCATATTATTTAAGTATACTATAGTCGCCAATATTAACTTGATTAAAGTTGCCATTATATTGAACATTATTGCCAATAATAGACGAATCTAACTCTGCATTAGTAATTATAGTGTTTTTTTGAATAATCGTATTACTAATTATTGATTTCCGTATCTGAGTTCCGCTGCCAACACTAACAAAAGGTCCTATTTTAGAGTCTGTTATAATTGCATCCTTGGATATATAGCATGGGGGAATAATGATAGTATTTTGAATTTTATTAATTTTATGATCGTCTTGTTTTAGTATTTCTGCATGTGAGTTTAATAGATTTTTTGGGGTTCCAAAGTCATGCCATTTCTGAATTTTATGAGCTATAAATAGTGTATTTTTATTTTTTAAATTTTCTAAGGCTGTGGTTATTTGATATTCTCCTTTAAGCACAGTATTGTTATCTATTATGTTTTTAATTTCTTTGGAAAGGGTCTTTCCGTCTTTAAAATAATAAATACCCACAATAGCTAAATTTGATATTTTGCTTTTAGGCTTTTCAATAAAATCAGTGATATATCCTTTTTCTCCAACTTTGACAACACCATAAGATGATGGATCATCAACCTCTTGAACAAATATGCATCCGTCTGCATTTTCTGGAAAATTCAATTCTGTTTCAAATAGAGTGTCTGAAAAAACTATTAATACTGGCCCCTTTAAAATACTTTTTGCACAATATATTGCGTGTGCTGTCCCTTTTGCTTGATGTTGAAAAAAAATGTGTGGTTTTATATTATTTAATTTAGCCAATGAGCAAAGCTCTTTTTCTATTTCAGGATTTGGCTTTTCAATAATAAACCCTATG
>MDSY01067829.1_pt1 | contig 11138 bp, 11 predicted proteins | sample 811131 | NCBI WGS metagenome assembly MDSY01 (sample SAMN05326643, study PRJNA326480) | marine metagenome | isolation source: seawater | place: Atlantic Ocean: South West | collected 2010
GGACTGGGACTTTGGGCGCTGGTGGCACGCTATCATTAGACGGCGCCTCGAGAAATTTACTCGATGATTTGACCAATCCTGTTCATAAAGTCTTTTTGTTTCACACATCATCTTCAGACCGCAATGTATTGCAGCGGCAGTATAGTGAAATTTATCATTACTCTCATCAGGCCACAAATCAAAATATTGCATTTAGCTATATCTTAACGTTTTTTGTTTTTGTAACAATAGTAAATTTTGCACTCAATTACAAAAATGTAAATTTAGCACAGCTATTAATACTTGCAGGTTTTATCATTTATTTATTGTTCAATAAGACGTTATCTAGATCCTTCATTGGCATGTTTAAAACATCTATTAACAAAATGAGATATGCTGATACGTCTACCCAAATTATGACATATTTACAGCTCCTTTTTGTAACTGTGCTTTTGTTTGCTTTTCCAATAGCTGTTTTTCTTCTTACAAGTGAAGATTTTGAACTTCCATCTTTTACAGAAACATTAACCAACACTACAGTAAAAAATACTGTAGATGACGCCGCCGCAGTTGGATATGAAAGAGGAAGTGAAGCGTTGGATGCAGCCAGTGACCAAGTTAACGCCGCATCCGAAGCTGCAGCTGAACTAGCCGACGAAGGTATGAAACAAACAAATAACATTAGGAGCCAAGTTTCTGCTGCCACTGGAGTATAATTTGCAATTATTGCATATTTTTTATTCAATAGTTTATTTAGTAGTTTACCTTAGTTTTACAACAATGCTTATTACACTAATTCACCATAAAATTATCATCTTTCTCGTAACATTGCAGTGTCCAGCCAATCCATGCTTGTTTCTTAACATTACCATCAAGAACTCGTTTGGGCTTCCCACACTTTTTTGTCATGAAATCTTTTAATTCTTGTCCTTTAGGTATTTTGTTTCCAAACAACTCCGTATACCAGTCTTTAAAATCTTCATACAACTCACTCCATGTAACATATGAATCTGCATCATTTTTCTGTTGCAGCCGTTCTTTCAAATATCCTGCCAGATAATCCTGAGAGTGACGATATTCACCACTTTTTGCCAAAACAATATCACAATCTGTAACATTGCCTTTTGTGTTTTTAACTATATCAACCAACATTGCCATAAAAACCGTCTTCCACACCGGAAATTTTTTATCTAGTTTTTTATCTACCTCAAATTGATATGGTTCTTCATCGTCTTCCGTTATTGTTTCTTTTTCTTTAAACTTTGACATGAAATCACATACGCGAATTCTACGCCATGTTCCTTCGTCATTACTGGTGATGTCAAATAACGTATTGGTACACACAACCAATTTGAACTGTGGCACAAATGTAACGCTGTCTTTAAACAAAGCACGTCCTTGAATCGGATCACCACCAGTTAGTTCTTTCATAATACCTTCATTTATCTTATCACCTTTTGATGGTTCCTGCATAACAGCATATCGCACTCCTTGTAATTGCACAATTTCCGATGAAGACTGCCCAATACCACGCCGGCTTTGTGTAACTAATGTCACAGGAACACTACCTTTGTATTCCCCTAAACATTGCGTCATTAATTCCACAAGCTTAGATTTTCCATTTCTACCAGAACCTGTATAAATGTTAAAAGTTTGATTATCATTCATACCAATTAAGGTAGATGCCAGATGCTGCCACATATAATTTCTCAGTTCTGTAACCGGAAACAACTGCTGCATAAAACTATTGATTTCATTGATAGTTGCCCCATTACACTCTTCCAAAGGAACATAGTCAATGTTTGTTGATTTAGTTATGTAATCGTTTGACTTTCCATCACGAAAATCACCATTTTCAAAATCATATACTCCATTTTTAAAGCATAACAAATTTGAATTTTGGTCTTGTTTTTTCAAAAACGAATTGTCATAGAATAATTCCTTGGTTTCGCGAAAAATGTTGTTTTTGGATTGCGTCTTCTTCAAATTTCCGCAAATTTCCGCAAATTTACGTGCTTTGTCTGCCATTTTTTTGCTTACAAGATCGTGATTATTTTCGCCACTTGATTGTGCATTTATCATACTGTTATTACTAAGACTTTTGGTTAGTTCATTCATTTTCATAAAATATAGATCGTAAATCTCTTGTGACATGCTCAATCGCAATGAATTACCTGAATTGATTTCAACCCAACGATGATTTATAAATTCATACCAAATATTGTTTTTGACACATACACACACATATTTCTCCTTGTACATTTGGTAAATAACACATGCGATATCATGCTCCGTTACCGGTGTTTTAGGATCCACACTAATGTTTATATAATGGTCAATTGTCTGAAATTTCACCTTTTCATAATCGCTTCTATTTGCATGCTCATATGCCCAATAACTAATGGATTTTCTAGTTAATCCACCATTTTCATCAAATCCATCCCACCAAGCTTTTAATTCGTCTATTTTATCAAACCTGAAATTCGCTATTTGACTGCTAAACTTGACCCATGTCACAAAAAGTCGCTCATCGGTTGATTTTAACGCCCACCCAACACGAATCCACTTGTCGTAACTCCCTTCACCATAATACATCTCCGGTAAAATCATAGTGTATTGATGACACTCTTTTATCCCAACATCCGATAAACTCAACGAATCTAAAAACGTTTCCACCATCTTATCCAAATCTTCTACGTTACGCACCTTAAACATATCCACCTCACACAATTTTTTTGAATACTTTATTTTCATTTTTGACGGTTTCTGTGGAAAATTTTTCACCATGTTCAATTGGCTCGAACCATACTCACTAATCCTCATTTTTGGATTGCCCTTATATTGTACTGAAAGCTTTAAAAACATGTCAAATTCCATCTCATCATTTGCCGGAACCTCGTGTTGCACCGTCTCAAATTCATCCATACTCTCATCATAAGTCACTTCCATCATATAGGTTAGTTTATACTGTTGATGACCCGGTTTACATGAACCATACATCTGCCAATTAGTATGCCCTTTACATACACCTTCATCATATATTTTACTCCATGAGTTAGTAAATGGCAACTGCTCGTCAGTTTTCTCTATGTTTTTAATAAAATTTTCTCTTAGAATCGTTTTCAACCCATGTTCAATATTTATTCCAATTATAATATGAATACCATCTTTTGTATACCCTTCTTCGGCTAAAACATTCACGCTATCTTTTTCAAATACATATATGTTAAACGTCTCGTTGCTAAAAACAATCAGCTTTTTCAACTCATTCAAAAATATATCCAAGTATTCTATAATGTTCGTTTCAAACTCGTGCTGCCGCGTAGTGACCGCACTATCATAGCGAAAATCAAAATCAACACAAATTGGACCATCTTCAATATTTTGTTTTTCTGTCATATATTCTAATTCGCCCAACTGAATAACATTTACATAGTAGCATTGCATAAAGGCTTGCCAATTGTTTTCATCAATGATAAAAGATCCTCCTTTCACATTAAATTTACTGTTTTTAATGCGTGTATGCGAGTTTTCTTTATCATCCTCTTTATTTTTATAAAACTTGCTCAAAAATTGTTGCAACTTCATTGTTCATTTATATTTACCAACACAATTATATTTAAATTCAATTTTCATAGTCTACCAGCACAACTATTCTTCCAAACAAACCTACATAATTAGTGCTAAAATAATTAGTTAAATCTATTTAAACTTACTCCTAATATATTTATTAATATTGGTTGGCGCTGCAATGTCAGAACATACAAAAACCAGTAATGAATGTACTACTATAAAAAAAGACACAGTATCACGTCTGATCAAAGACATAAAAGAAGCCATGATTTTATCAAAAGAAAAAAACAACATATTTTACAAACATGACACAGAAAACATGTTGGTAGGTTACGCTTTGATTATAGGATGCGAAGATACACCTTATCAATATGGAAACTATTTGTTTAAGTTAACATTTCCCACCAATTATCCATTTTCCCCACCCAAAGTTAAATTTTTATCAAATGACGGCATTACACGTTTTCATCCAAATTTTTACAGAAATGGAACGTGTTGTTTGTCTATTTTAAATACGTGGAAAGGTGAGCAGTGGACAGCCTGCCAATCTATTTCATCAGTTCTTCTCACAATCAGTTCGCTGTTTCAGAATAACCCGTTGCTCCTTGAACCCGGAATTACCCTGGCACACCGTGATGTTAAAAAATACACCGAAATTATCCAATATCGCAACTTATGCTTTTCGGTTTTTGAAATTACTAACTTAATAATAAATCGTCCAAATGAATCCTCCACGTCTTCCATTTCAAATGATTTGTTGTTCGTTGCTAAGCTGTTTGAAGATGAAATTTCAGACATGTATATTTTGAACAAGTCAAACATCTTTGATGTTTGCAATAAATTAGTAAAAACCATGAATTATTTAGCTGCAACCTCTATATACAACATGAAAGTACATATCAACTATAAACTAATTTATGATAAGCTCGAAACATATTTATGATAAGCTCGAAACATTATAAAATTGAAATAAAATATACTTAATAATATATTAAATATTATCAAATATATTAGTATTATCATATAATATAAACAATGCATTTCTGTGAAAAATGCAACAATATGTATTACATACATATTGACGAAACATCCGAGTCTGTTCATCATTTTTGCCGAAATTGTGGTAATGTAAATAAATCCATCATTCAAAACAACAACATAATTTACGAATATAATATCAATCAATCGTCAGAAATTAAACTAGCAAATGCCGTTAATCAATATACTAAACATGACCCTACATTACCCCGTACATCTAACATTCCATGTCCAAACAAAGATTGTCCCTGTAACAAAGACTCTTCGATTACTCCTGAAATCTTGTACATAAAATATGATGATGATAATATTAATTTCATGTATTTATGCTACCACTGCGAAACTACATGGCACAATAACAACTAAACATCAATATGTGTGTTATTTGATTTAAAAATAACTCGCTTAGCGCAATATTATTCATCCAGTAATAAAACCCCAAATCTAACCCATCTCTTTTCTCTTGCCTACCCAAAAATTGAAAAAAACGTTTGCAAAATATATTTTTAATATTTAAATACTTTTTATAGACAATATATAAGTGTTATATGTCTACTTCATTAGATTATAATAACGAACTAGCAAACGGCGAACCGGAAGAACCCACAAATAGCATAAATGACAATGATGAAAATGACGTTGTTGATGACAATGAAGACAATGTTGATGACATCGGCGACGATGATGATGATGATGTTTTGGATGCTGCTGACAATATTAGCGACAGTGACGACGACAACAGCATCCAAAACATAAACAGTGATGATGAAAACAGCGTACAAGGAAACACATCTAAAAAGAAACTATCGACCTCCGCTGGAAAAAACGGTGGCTCTGATAGTGATTCAGAAAAACACGAAGAAAGCGATTCAAACAGTGACTCTGGTAGCGATGAAGATGAAAGTGACGATGATAGTGTCAACATGAAAAAAATTAAGCACATGGAGAAAGACTTATCCACTTTTCACACAGAATACAATATGTTGTCAATGGATGAAATTAAACCATTATTAATTATTCAACGAAATTCACACAATGTTATTATTGATCCAAACCATAAGACTTACCCATTTCTTACTAAATATGAAAAAACAAAGGTTATCGGTTTAAGAAGTATTCAACTTTCCTCAGGACTTGCACCATTTATTACACTAGAAAAACATGTGGTAGATCCTGTAGTCATTGCAAATATGGAATTAGAACAAAAAAAAATTCCATTTATTATTAAACGCCCAATATCACGTACCCAATACGAGTATTGGCCACTTCAAGAACTAGAACTACTCTAATTACCTAATATCAAATCACATAATATCATTTATGTTTTTGCGAGTTTATTGTCATTTGTCTAAGAACGTGTGCAGCAAACACCCTACCTTTTTTCTGTTGCTTAAATGGAATCCAGCTTTTTGTTTGCTTATCATACACACAACTTACCAACAACATTTCATCTTTATGTTCTTTAAACATCTCTTTTAGTTTTGTACTTACATTTATTTCGTTTACACAAGCATAATCATATATTTTTTTCTCCCCATTATCTTCACTATACAATTCATAGAGTTCGCTTTTACCACTGTACTTTACATAAAAGTACGCTGTTTTTTTTACTAGATTTACATTGTGTTTGCTAAGTTCTACCCGAGTGTTTGTCGCATTCATCGCAAAATATCTCAATCCATAAATATCATAATCCAATTTATTCACAGTCTCTAACACCTCTTCATATGTATGCTTAATTAGTGCTAAAACAATATTGTAATCATTTAATGGTGACATTTTTAATCTCTTCGTAAACAAAAGCTTAAACAATTTCAGCTTCTCACCATATACCTTTTTTTGCACGTTTTCATCTTCAAAATAATATATATCTTCTACAACAACCGTGTTCTCATTTTTTAATGTACCATATAACAAGGTACCAACTCCAGAAGAAAGGTTTTCATGAAACCTATGTTTTGTCACCTTAAGGTGTTCTAATGCACCCTTAGATCCAAGTTCTATCACCACACACGCTGGCTCAAATTTTATATATGTGAACCATATATAACATTTTCTACCGTATGGAATTACTTGGCATGCATCATATTTTCCTGTTAAGTAACATTTTTTTGTATAATCTACTTTGCATGTGCTATTAAACTTGTTCTTCAACATCGTCGCCTCCATACAATACTGCACTATATACATTTTATTCAGTTATCTTTAAGCATATACTTAAACAACACTACGCAAATATTTGCTTGCTTCAGTTACCAACATCTTTTTTATAAATACGTTTTGATGCTCGCTCTCAAAATACGCCACACTATTGTCTATTATTTTTAACTGCATTTTATCATTTATATTATAGACCTCCTCATTTACTATATAACTTGAATAATTATATGGGATACGTTTTGTCTCAATCTTTTTCACAATCGTTTCATCAAGCAACATCGTGTTTTCATCTATATTTATATCACTAACTTTTCCGTCCATTTCTATTATCCATTTGTATACTTTGTTGCTTCGTGATTCAAATATACCTTCGTCTGAATATAACATTTCATAACTCGCAATCTTTTTCGTTGTATTAACAAATTCTTTTTTTAACCTCTCGATACCGCGTTTATCCAACATGTTTAAATACAACTTCATAAACTATTTAAAATATTAACTTCTGTTTAAGTATGGTCTACAATACTATTGTAATAAATAAAAAAGGTACCCAGTCTTTTAAAAAATGCCTGGAACCATCTTCTCTTTATAAAACATGTTCATATAGGAAACCAGATAACTTTGTTTGTCACAAAGAATGGTCAAACCTAACACTGAACAAATCAAATTATTGTGTGCAACTTTGGGGAAAAAACACCGGCGTCAAATCCAATATTAATACATGCAATTATCTTACTAGCTATACCTCAGAAGTTATCTATGGATCTTTTTGCCTTATATTTTACATAAACAATAAGTTGCAACCAGTCGATGCCACATTGTTTGCATTGTTTAACAAATACCAAAATGGCGTCAATGTGCCACAAGCACAACAAGCACCACAAGCAACACAAGCACCACAAGCACCACAAGCACCACAAGCTTGTATAAACACATATTTAACAAACGATTCATTGTCTGAAAATAACAGTATGGATGAAAGTCTAACCGATAGTGAATATGCAAGTGATTCAGAAAATGATTTGAACAATACACCCGAATCAACAAACTTACCTATAGTAGCATCTGGTGACAATTTTACAATAAATAATGTAAAAAATGAGTCTTTGGATAACTACTCTGAACTTACATATGAAAAATATTATTATTCGTCTCAAGACAAATAATAACCTAAAAACCAAAAATTGATTTGTTGAAAATATATAAGCAAATATCAATATTACTTAACATATAATGCGTACTATTAATAATCCACCAGAATTTAGAACACACATTGCTAACACTTTTAACAATATTATTAATCACGATGATCTAGCACGTAATATTGAAATTGGTATTTATAACTACTCTATTAAAGAAGCCGAACAACTTAACATTATCAAAAAATGGGACAATCCATTGTTTGTCACTATCTACACAAATCGTACTAGATCTTTATACATCAACCTCCAAAAGTCAAAATACTTTCAGTCTTTCATATTTGAAAATTGCAACAAACCAGACAACATTGCGTTTATTACACAGCACGAAATGGAACCAGACAAATGGCAAGATATTATTCAAACACAAAAAACAAAAAATGCAAAACAGTATGAAACACTACATGTTTCTAGCGAGTTTTCATGCCGTAAATGTAAAACAAATAATTGTTCTCATTACCAATTACAAACAAGAAGTGCGGATGAACCTATGACTACATTTGTTAGTTGCAATGAATGTGGAAACCGCTGGAAATTTTAAGCATGTACATTCGTGAGATTATCAGTGTCATCGTATGGTACCACATTGGAGTTATCCTTTCTTTTTTTCATACCGCAACTAAATTTTTCTTCAGTTGAGTTAAGCTGAGCTTTAGAAGAGAATAACTCTGTTGCTTTATCTAACATATCATCATCATCGTCATCATCATCCATGCCATCATCATCCATGCCATCATCATCTGCACCATCTCCAAGGTTATCTGTTTCAATAACATCACCAGAAGCATCCGTATAGTACTCATGACTGTTTCCATATCCTAAAATTTTGCCTATTAAAAATACAGCCATAATGAAAAGCACCCCTAACATTATGTTTACTAGCGTTGATTGATTCATATCCATTTTGATTTTCATAGCTATATATAATATACGTATGAAAAAAATTGAATAAATATTTTTATTTTCATTTTGCAAATTTGCTTAAACACTATAATATCTTTTATATAGCACTAAAGTTACATCAATGAAAAAAACAACTCCTTATAGAAACAAAAATTCTCAAAACAAAATTAACAATGCTGCAGAAAATATAAACAATTATGAACATATTCTTGACACAGCCTATTTTGGAAATAAAGGCTATACTATATACAAAAACACGCTGTCCAATGAGCAAATCACCAAAATTCGTAATGAACTAACTGCTTCCCCATTCGTTCCTAAAACATCCATTGCTCCTAAAATATCTTTTCCTATTTATCGTGAATCTTCCAATAAATTTTATATCCCAAAATATTATGGAATCCAAACATTTGGCCTACCAAACAACTTCGTTGTATCTTCCCTGCTGCAAAACACAACTCCAATAAACATTAACTTCAATGGTACACTTCGGCAATACCAATATGACATCACATCTTCTTTCCTAAATAATATAAATAATAACGGGTTTGGCGGACTTTTTGAAGTTGGATGTGGACAAGGAAAAACTGTTATGGGTCTCTACCTCATTTCTAAACTTAAACTAAAAACACTCATCATTGTTCACAAAGAATTCTTGATGAATCAATGGATAGAGCGGATCCAACAGTTTCTTCCTAATTGTCGTATTGGTAAGATCCAGGCGCAAATTATAGATATTGATGATAAAGATGTAGTCATTGGCATGCTTCAATCATTATCCATGAAAGACTACCCTCCCGAATTATTTGATAGTTTTGGATTTACTATTGTTGACGAAACACACCATATTGCTGCCGAGGTTTTTGTTAGATCACTGTTTAAAATTACAACACCCTATATGCTTGGATTATCCGCGACAATGAATCGCAAAGATGGTCTTACAAAAGTTTTTAAGCTATTTCTTGGTGATGTGTTATATAAATACGTAGATAAAGATCAACACAATGTTCTTGTCAACATGTACACATATCAATCGTCTGACGACGACGAGTACAATCTCCCCATATATAACTTTCGTGGGGACCCACAATACAGCTCAATGATATCCAAAATTAGTAACTATAATCCACGCTCACAATTTATCATTTCTGTTATTGACAAAATATTTCATGAAAATCCTCAACAACAACTTATCATACTTACACATAATAAATCTTTGTTGACTTACTTGTCACAAGCTATCAAGCACAACAACATAGCAAACTCATCTGTTGGATTTTATGTTGGTGGAATGAAAGAACAAGATCTCAAACTTAGCGAAAACAAATCTATTATATTAGCTACATATGCTATGGCTGCCGAAGCTCTCGACATAAAGTCGTTAACCACTCTTCTAATGGCTTCGCCTAAAACAGACGTCACCCAGTCCATTGGACGAATATTGCGTGTTAAACATGCCCAACCAGTTGTAATTGATATTGTTGACACACATGATGTGTTTCAATCCCAATTACAAAAAAGAATTGTTTATTATAAAAAACAAAATTATACTCTACATAAATTCCTTCCAAATGATCTTATCAACTTTACAAATATAGAGTATAAATCTAAAAACAAAAATGTGCCGCTTTGTCTTATTTAAATCGTTACCTCCTTTATCTTCTTATCTTTTTGTCTCTCAGTTATATGACCATCCTTTTTTAGGATATAAAATTCTTTTCTTTTTATATATAGCGTAAATTCATATACTGCATACCCCCATGTTACGATAAATAAAAGAAAAAAAACATTTAAAAAAAGCTTAAAGTATGATGGGGTTAATTGGATTATAATACTTGTCAAACATAGAAATAATAAAGTTGTTATTATCCATCCTAAAATCATCAATAGACTATCTGACATTTGATTTGGCAAAAACTTATGTATTGACAAATCTAACTCTTCGAGAATACATATAAATATTATTAATCCTGTAATTGAATAAAGTAGGTTAAAACTTTGTTCTTTAGGTTTATCCAAGAGGTTTAAGAAAGGAACCGTGAATGAACCGTGAAAATAACAAATTATAAAAATATATATTATAAACTGTAAAATTGCATATGTTAGTATACATATTATTGCTTGATCAAACCTTTTTTTTGTGTCACTCCTGCTAACTTTGGGCTCTTTTATAATACCTTGCATTATTTTTTTGGTTTTCGTAGGAATTATCATAGCGTTAGCACAATCATTGTCAAAATAATTCATTTTATAGTATAACGCAACCAAAAAAAATATATTTTGTTA
>MDSY01072884.1_pt1 | contig 11138 bp, 7 predicted proteins | sample 811131 | NCBI WGS metagenome assembly MDSY01 (sample SAMN05326643, study PRJNA326480) | marine metagenome | isolation source: seawater | place: Atlantic Ocean: South West | collected 2010
AATGGCCTATGTTGACTTAAGTGAGGAGACCTTAGCCATGACCCTTTGGGATAAGCTCCAAACTCATCATGAAATACTCCTTCTAAAACTAAAATTTCTTCACCACCCCAATGCTGATGTGGATTGAATATTGTATTGGGTTTCCACTTTACTAATGCAGCATGTTCCGCTTCAAAGTTATGCAAGGGCATAACTGATAGCCCATCTACCAAACCTGGTAACCAAGGTTGCTTGTTAGTATCAATTTTTACAGATTGAATATCGTTATCTTGAAACTGTCTCAATTTAACAAATAAAACACAGCCAGATTCACTATAAGGATTATGCGCTGAACCTTTTGGGTTTCTAATATAAGTTCCTTTTGGGTAAGAGCCAAACTCGTCAGAAAACACTCCTTCTAAAACTAGGAACTCTTCTCCGCCGTCATGTGTATGTTGGTCAAATTTACTACCCGGCGCAAATTTTACTACTGTAGTAGCGATAGCTGTTTCACCCACATCATCCCTTTCAAGATACAAACGCTCTACTCCATCTGCTGGTGATTTATGCCAAACCTCTTTTTTAAAATTAATACACGCTCGCTTTGTAAAATCTCGATTAATTAACATAATATTTATTATTTACATTTAGGTTCAATACAAATTAGCTGTTTTTTTTGACTTAAGTAAGTATGGCTTTTACATTTACTACATGGTCTATATTGCTTCATTAGCAACGTCTCTGGGTTTTTTCCATATTTATACGGCAGCATTACTTTTTGCTTAATATTACTAGTATTGATGATCCTGCGAAAATTTTCTATAGATTTTCCGTTAAAAGATAATATATTTGCTGATCCTGTATACAAGATCTTAAAGTCTATGTGAACGTCTTTTATATGTTGACCTTCTTCAAAGTCTACTATCACGCCAATGTCTATTAGCTTTTTAATATTAATAAATTTTTCAGTAAATCGGTTCGAAGGTGCCCTAGCAAAACATTTAACCTTAACTCCTTCTTTAATCTTCTTTTCTAAAATTGGTTTCCAGTAATTAATCATATTTTTTGTATAAAACGATGCATAGATAAGAATTGATTCCTCTGCTAATTCAATATCTTTCCTTAATCTAGGGATTATATTTTCTTTATCTAGCAAATACTCCCAATCTAATTCTCTATTTTTTATATTCTCGTATTCTTCCTCAAAAAATTCTATTTGTTTTTTTAATACTTTATTTTGCCTCTCTAGACTTATATAATTTATTTCGATATCTACTATTTCTTTTTGTTTTGGTTTTTTTTGGTTTTTTTTATTTTTTTTATCACTTTCTATTTTTTTTTGATCCTTTTCAGTTTTTTCAAGACGCTTCCTTAAAACATCTATTTCTTTTTCATAATAAATTCTTATTGCGCTATCATCTTGGATAACCGATACTGGATGCATTGCTGGATCAGGTTTTTCAGTAGTGAGAAAAAAATCATTTACATCTTTTTTTACGGATAGTTCATACATTTTTTCATAAGCATTTTTAACTCGAGGAGGTAGTTTTCTCTTCCCAGTCCAATCTGTAGCTAATATTACTTTTTCATGAAACCAAGGATGATTTGCAAAAATTATAATTTTATTTTTTGCTCTAGATATAGCCACATTAAGCTTATTATCACTGAATGGTTCGACAAAAACTGAATTTTTTTGATTAAAACCTGGTGGTGATTCCACCGTATCAAATATTATCATATCTCTTTCGTCGCCTTGAAACTTATTTATAGTTCCAACTTTTACCGTATCGATACCCCTATCTATTAATAATCTCTCTATTAATTTTACTTGAGCGCTATATGGAGTTATTACCCCTAAATAACTTTTATTTTCAATTTTTTGATTATGCTTTCGTTTTAAATACTGAATATAATTAACTATTGCCAAAGCATGTATATAATTAAATTTAGAATAGCTATGAATGCTTTGTTTTTCACATGTTGGACTTAGAATATTAGTGTCAACAAAATAAATTGATTTATCATCATCTTTTTTGATATCTGGTGATGTTTCAAGCATACCCCCGTAAAAATTATTTACTACACGACATATTTTATCTGTCATTCTATATTGCATTACAAATTTTTTTAAATTGTAGTATGGTTTTTTATCATTTAAGCTTTTAACAATTTTTGCTTTACGAAAAATATCTTTTCCATACCATTCGCGAACAAACTTATAAGCTTCCTTATTTATTTTTTTTGTCTCTTGGATTGGTTTAATCTGCATAAAATCTCCTGCAAGAATAACCTTATCTTTTGACAAACCTGAGAAGAAAAAAACATACGGCAATGGCAACATTGAAACTTCATCAATTATAACAACGTCATAGAAATCTTTACCATCATCTCTATATTTAAGAACGCTAGTATAAGCTGTGGTTGCAGTAACACTTATATTTGATTTCCAGTCTTGAACTGCTTTCTCTATAGATTTTTTTACATTATTAATTTTACCAAAGTTTTGATCTTGATCTTTTTTTATTTTATTAATCTGGGAATTTTTATTAGAAATTTGTTTTTTTATAGTTTCTTCTTCGGAGCGTAGCTCTTGGAAAAATAATTCATCATAACATTTAAATCTGTTTTTATTTCTTATCTGTGAATACAGATTTTCTTTTTCACTAATATTAATTTTTACATCATCTAAGATTCTTTCCAAATCTCTTTCTTTAGTAAGTAAAGGATCTAACTTATAAAGAAAATTTCTTCTAATTTTTTTCTCAATCTTCTCTTTATTAACATATTCTCCAAATTTATCTTCTAACTCATCATTAAATATCTCACCATCTTTTACAATATACCCTTTATTAAAGCCTTCGCTATCACTTACATATTCGCAAAAAGTTTTTAATAATAAATCTACTGCATTATTTGTATTTGAAACCAAAAGTACTCTCTTTTTATTTTGGAAAAATATTTTCGCTAATGACGCAATTGTGTATGATTTTCCTGTTCCTGGGGGACCCCATAAATACACTACATTTTCTTTAATAGAAAAATCTATAAATTCTTTTTGTTCTGCATTTAATTCTGATTCAATTTCAGGGGATAAATTATTACTCAAATATTCTCTTAAGAGCTCTTTCATTAATATTGTTTTTTGATATTCAGATTCAGCTTCTTGTAATCGTTTTTTCTTTTTTTTAGATAGTAAATCTAAAAAATTTACAAATGAAGTTTTTTTATTATTTTCTGTTTCTTTCTTCTCTATTTCTTTTTCATTATTTATTTGCTTAAGATCTGTTTTTTCTATAACTTTTACTGCTCTATTAATATTAAAGTTTGGAATAATTGATTCTATAGGTTTGCTTTCATCTTTGTTTTCTGAAAGCTTATTTTCAATGTTAAGTAATATATTTCTTAATGATATAAGTAGAAATGATGAGTCAGATTTTATATATGCAATTTTAATTTTTTCTGCGATTTTAATTGAGCTTTCTGAGCTTATTGCAACAAACAGACTTGCCTCATTACAATCTTTTATTTGCCCTTCGTAGCTTACTGAGTTTATTGTTATTGTAACCTGCTCATCCTGTCTAAATTCAAGTGATCCTGGATTTCTAAAAAAATATGTTTTACTTATTGATTCTTTGCATATTCCATCAGTTATTTTAGATGCTTGTGATTTTGGCGCCAATTTGATTGCTTTAATTTCATAATTTAGAGCTTCTATGAAATTTTTTAATAACTTAGTAAAAATTTTTTTATTTTTTTTATTTTCCATATTTTTTATAATTTATCTAATGGCCACCGCGGCTTTACTTCGCCTTTTAAATCATAAAGCTGACCTGCTTCATATTTTTTAAAACCTGCATATGCAATCATTGCGCCATTATCTGTACAGAATTTTTTAGTTGGATAGTATGCTTCAACATTTATTGAATGAGCGAAGCTAGTTATTCTTTCCCTGATAAATTGATTGGCACTAACTCCACCTGAAATAACTATTGATGAATGACCTCTTTCATTATGTGCTCGCTTTAATTTCCCAACCAAGCAATCGGTAACTGAGTTTTGTAATTCTAAAGAAATATTTTTTTGCACTTCTTTAGTTTTTTCTGATGCTTTCCATGTGAGCATTATGTGAGTTTTTAAACCACTAAAACTAAAATCACAATTTGGTTTATGTAATATTGGACGAGGAAATTTATAACTACCTTGGGTTCCCTCTTTAGCTAATTTTTCAATCAATGGACCACCTGGATAATCTAGGCCCATCAATTTTGCAGTTTTGTCAAAAGCTTCGCCTACGGCATCATCCAATGTTTCTCCCATGATTTCATATTCACCAATACTTTTTGCATCAACTATCATAGTATGGCCGCCAGAAATTAATAAACCAAAAAATGGGAAAGACAGTTCTGGATATTCCATGAATGGCGCTAGTAAATGTGCTTCCACATGATTAACTGAAATGATTGGTTTGTCTGATATATAAGCTAAAGTTCTTGCAAACGTTGAGCCAACTAATAAACAACCTTTTAAACCGGGCCCTGCAGTGTAAGCCACTAAATCAATATCATCTAAAGTTTTATCCGCGCTTTTGAGTAAATTTTGTAATAGTGGCAATACCCTGTCAGCATGATCTCTTGAGGCTAATTCTGGTACCACACCTCCATAATCTTGATGAATCTCAATTTGGCTGAAGAGTTCATCTGCCAATAAACCTTTTTCTGAGTCATATAATGCTAGCCCAGTTTCATCGCATGAAGTCTCTATTCCTAGAACAAGCATATTATATAACCACTTTGTTTTGATTTTTCTTCATACAACTGTATAATCACAACACTAATTAATTAAAGGTAAATTATGCCAAGTATTAAGCTAAAAGAAAACGAGCCATTTGACATTGCGATCAGAAGATTCAGACGCGCATGTGAAAAAGCTGGTGTTTTAACAGAAATTAGAAAAAGAGAATTTTATGAAAAGCCAACTTCTGTTAGAAAAAGAAAAGCAGCTGCAGCTGTTAAAAGAGTTCATAAAAGAACTAATAGGACAGCAACTGGTAGAAGAATTAAACTTTATTAATGTCTAACCCTCAAGTAGCTAATTCACCACTAAAAATTAAAATTAAAGAAGATATGAAGTCTTCTATGAAAAGTGGTAACAAAAAACGTTTAGGTGCTGTCAAATTAATGCTTGCCGCAATTTTAGATAAAGAAGTTGAGACTAGAAAAGACTTGGCTGATGAAGATATTTTTGAAATTCTAAAAAAGCTATCTAAAAAAAGTAAAGAATCTTTAACTCACTATAAAGAAGCCAATAGACTAGATCTTGCCGAGCAAGAAGAATTTGAATTATCTGTTTACAAAGAATATCTTCCTGAAGATATGTCACAAGCAGATGTTCAAAAAATGATTGAGGATATCCTATCAGAAAAGTCTATTTCACAAATGAGCCAAATTGGTCAAGTTATGGGCGAACTAAAAAAACGCTCTAATAATAGAGCCGATATGAGTTTTGCTAGTAAATTTGTTAAGGAAAAGCTTTCTTAATCAACATATAAGTTATATTCAAGCCTTAATTACTCTATAACTATTGAATGCTAGGCAGGTTAGTCCTATAATTGTTACATTAAATGAACATACGTTCATCCTACAAGGACGGAAGTAGGCTGAAAAGCTGAAGGAACGCACCAAACTTTATGCCTAGAGTTTGGTGAAATTATCATCAAATTCTTAGTAAGTTTAATTTTTATAAGCTTGGTGGTACGAATATGAAAAACGCGATGCAGTTTTTAGATGTTAAGAGAGAAGAACCTTCTGTTCAAAAAGCAGAGGTTAGAATCTATACCTATGATGAAATATATTCTAACTTTCCTGCAGAGAAAGCTTCAGAGCAAGCCGGAAGATGCTTAGATTGTGGAAACCCATATTGTGAATGGAAGTGTCCAGTTCATAATTATATCCCTACCTGGTTAGACCTTATACGAGATGGAAAAATTATAGAAGCTGCAGAAATGTCTCATAAAACTAATTCTCTTCCAGAAATTTGTGGTCGAATATGTCCACAGGATAGATTATGTGAAGGTGCTTGCACATTAGAAGATGGTTTTGGTGCAGTTACTATTGGTTCAATAGAAAAATATATTACTGATGAAGCATTTCGTCTTGGCTGGAAGCCAGATATGTCAAATGTTGTTAAAACAGATAGAACTGTTGCTATTATTGGAGCAGGACCTGCGGGTCTAGCATGCGCAGATATTCTTACTAGGAATGGTGTCAAAGCAAAAATATATGATAAGTATTCAAGAATCGGAGGATTGCTAACTTTTGGAATTCCTCCGTTTAAGCTAGATAAAAGTATTGTAGAAAAAAGAAAAGAGATTCTTGAAGGTATGGGAGTTGAATTCATTTTAAATACTGAAGTTGGTAAAGATATTGATTTCCAGGATATATATGATTCGCATGACGCTGTATTTTTAGGTATGGGAACTTACAAGCCAATGAAAGGGAATTTTAAAGGCGAAGATCTAGAAGGAGTTCATGAGGCATTGCCTTTTTTGATTTCCAATATAAATAATGTTTTAAAAATTGATTCTGGTTTTGTTTCAATGGAAAATAAAAAAGTTATTGTATTAGGTGGTGGTGATACTGCCATGGATTGTAATAGAACCTCTATTAGGCAAGGCGCAGAAAATGTTACATGCGTATACAGAAGAGACGAAGAAAATATGCCTGGTTCCAAAAAAGAAGTTAAAAACGCTAAGGAAGAAGGTGTGGATTTTATGTTTAATTATCAACCTATAGAAATTATTGGTGATAAAAAAGTGGAAGGGATAAAAGTTGTTAAAACAAAGTTAGGCCCCCCAGACGCAATGGGACGTAAAAATCCAATTATATTAAAAAATTCCGAAAAAATTATTCCTGCAGATAATATAATTATCGCTTTTGGATTCCAGCCTAGTCCAGCAGAGTGGTTTAAAAAATATGATATAGAAACTAAAGAGAGTGGTCTTTTAAAGGTTGATAATGAGTATTCATATCAAACTACTAATGATAAAATATTTGCCGGTGGGGATATGACAAGAGGTTCTGACTTGGTTGTTACTGCTGTCTTTGAAGGTAGAGAGGCTGCAGAAAATATTCTAGACTATCTAGAGATATAAAAATGAGTTTAATAAAAAACAAAAGGATTCTGGATGCTCTAAATGGTGTCCCTGTAGATAAAACTCCAGTATGGATAATGAGACAAGCTGGAAGATATTTACCCGAATATAAAGCTACAAGAGCAGAAGCTGGTAGTTTTTTAGATTTATGTAAATCTCCAGAATTAGCTTCAGAAGTTACCATTCAGCCTATCAGAAGATTTGACCTTGACGCTGCAATAATTTTTTCAGATATCTTAACTATTCCTGATGCAATGGGCCTTGAGTTAAAATTTGAAGATAACCGCGGGCCTTTTTTTGATAATCCAATAGATAATATTGACGATATAAAAGCTCTTAGTGATAAAGATACAAATACTAAATTGGCTTATGTAGCTGAGGCTATAACCCATACAAAAGAAAAGCTAAACAACGAAATACCTTTGATTGGTTTTTCCGGAAGTCCTTGGACTTTATCAACTTACATGATTGAAGGATCTGCAACTAAAGAATTTAGGAAAATTAGGTCTATAGTTTTTAAGAATCCAGAAATGCTTGAACTGCTAACCAAAAAACTTGTTAGCTCAATTTCAGAATACCTAATTATGCAAGCTAAAGCAGGTGCAGATGTTTTGATGATATTTGATTCATGGGGTGGCTTATTAAATACTGAAAACTATATGAATTTTTCACTTAACCCAATGAAACAAATTATTAATAATTTAAGAAAAAATAATGTTACAAAAAATATTCCTATAGTTTTATTTACAAAAGGTGGTGGTGGGTGGTTAAGCCAAATTTCAGAATCTGGCTGTAATGCAGTTGGTTTAGATTGGACAACTGATATATCTATTGCTAGAAAAATTGTTGGCGAGAGTATATCTTTACAAGGAAATCTTGATCCATGCGCTTTGCATGGCACAGAGGAATCTATAAAAAATGCTGCTTCCAAAATAATTGATAGTTATGGTTTTGGTCATAGACATATTTTTAATTTAGGTCATGGAATTGATCAATATGTAAACCCTGATAATCTTGGAATACTTATAGATCATGTAAAAGAATACAGTAAAAAATATCATCAAAACTAAAATAGCTTCTCTATATCAACTTCTTCTTGATTCTTATTATTAATTTTATTTTCTTTACTAAATGTTTTAGGAATATTTTCTTTTCTAAAAACTTCAGTTATTGAGTTTTTTGATTCTGGTGATGCCAGCAAACCATTCTTACTATCAATTTTTGCACTAACTAAACCTTCAGGCTCTTCTAAATTAGAATTAGGCGTACCCTTTAGAGCGATTTTCATATAATCAATCCACATGGGTAAAGCTGCAGTGCTTCCAAATTCTTTTTTTCCTAATGATGTATGATTATCAAAACCAATAAAACTTATTGTCACAATATCTCTGTTAAACCCGCTAAACCAAGCATCTTTTTGATCGTTAGTAGTACCAGTTTTGCCGGCAATATCTGTTCTTTTTAAAACTTTTGCTTTCTTTGCAGTCCCATACTTTACAACATCTTTCATCATACTCACCATTTGATAAATATTTCTTGGGTCTAAAGTTTGTATGGCAAATCTTGGTAATCCCGCTTTTTCTCTGAGTTCCGTAATTTCTTCCACAGATTTTGCAGAAGGAAATTGAAGCGTGTCTAAACTCATGTAGTCACATGGATCACTACAAACTCTTACTGGATTTTCAACATATATAATTGAGTTATCTCTAGTTCTTACTTGCTCAATAAGATATGGTGTTACTCCATATCCACCATTAGAAAAATACGCATATGCTTCTGCTAGCTTAATTGGTGTAATCTCTCCACTACCTAAAGCAAGAGTTAGGTCTTTTGGTAAATTTTTAGTAGTAATACCAAAATTTTTTATATAATTTAACGTGTAATTAATTCCAATATTATCCAATAATCTTATTGATATCATATTTCTAGATTTTGCTAAACCATATCGCAATCTAGTGGGGCCGAAAAATTTCCCCCCATAATTTTTAGGTCTCCACGCGCCACTGACGGTATTTTCTTTAAAAACTTTAGGAGCATCATTAATTATTGAGGCAGGTGTATATCTTTTATTTAGTGCAGCGGAATATATAAATGGCTTAAAACTCGATCCTGGCTGTCTTTTAGCTTGAGTTACTCTATTAAATTTACTAATTCTAAAATCATATCCACCTGATAGTACAGAGATAGCGCCACTATTAGAATTAATTGAAACCAATGCTCCGTTAACATTTGGGATCTGCGATAAAAACCATTTATTATTTATCTTTTTAACCCTAACTACGTCTCCTATAGATAGAATAGTTTTAAAACTCTTAATTCTTTTCTTATAATTAACATCATAGTATTGATTTTTATTTATTATTTCATTTAAGTTTATAGTAAGTAATGTACTATTTTTAGAACAAACTTTTATTTTTTTTTCATCTACATTTAAAACAACGGCTGGGATATTATTATTAATATCATAAAAATTTTTTAGATATTTACTAATATTTTTCTTCGAAATCTCTAAGTCGTATTCAAAATCAGAGCTTAATAATTCATTATAATTTATTTTTGATTCTGCGCCTCTATATCCGTGACGAACATCGTACTTCTCAATATTCCCTTTTAAGGATTTTTGGGCTGCTTCTTGCAACTTACTATTAATTGTTGTGAAAACATCATAACCCAATGTATATGCCTCACTACCAAACATTTCTTCCATCTGAGCTCTTGCCATCTCAGAAACATAAGGAGCTTTTAATTCTATACTTGCGCTATTTAGCCTTGCTGTTGAAGGCATAAGATAAGCTGTAATATATTCATCCTGCGAAATAAAATTATTTTCTGACATCCTTCTTAAAACATAGTCTCTTCTTTGCAACGCTCTTTTTTGATTTGAAATCGGATTATATCTTGATGGAGCTTTTGGTAATCCAGCTATCATAGCCATTTGCGCTAATGTTAATTCTGAAAGTCGTTTTCCATAATAAACTTGTGATGCTGCAGCAACACCATAAGATCTATGGCCCAAATATATTTTGTTCATATATAATTCAAATATTCTTTCCTTGCTTAAATTTCTTTCCATTTTGTAAGCTAATAATATTTCTCTTAACTTACGAATTATTTTTTTTTCTCTAGTTAAGTAGAAATTTCTAGCTACCTGCATAGTTATGGTACTTCCACCCTGTGTAATTTTTCCTGTGGAAATAAAACTTTTTAGCGCTCGAAGTAATCCTATATAATCAACCCCATTATGTTTGTAAAAACGGTTATCTTCAGCAGCAATAAAAGCATTTTTAAGGACATCAGGTATTTCTTGGAACGTAACTGGAATACGCTTTTTTTCTCCATAAACAGCTATTAGTTTTTTATCCTGGGTATAAATTCTCATTGGAATTTGCATCCTCATATCCTGAATTTCTTCTACTGTAGGTAAAGTACTAGATAATGTGATGTATAAAGCTAATAAAGAAAGAGTCATAAAGCCAATTAAATAGTAGGCTGGCTTTAATGCTTTTTTAAAAAATATACTCATACTTGTTGGTGGCTATAAAATTTCTTGTTAATATCTATATAATACTATAAAAACAAAATTTATCTTGTCTAAACTAAAAAACAACATAATTCTTATTGGTCCAATGGGTTCTGGAAAGAGTTCTATAGGTAAAAAATTATCTAAAATGATGAAATTTAATTTCGTTGATACAGATAATCTTATTGAGGATAGTACTGGTGTTGATATACCAACTATATTTGAGCATGAGGGCGAAGAAGGTTTTAGAGAGAGAGAAAGAAATATTTTACAGGAAATTTCAGAATACAAAGAAACTGTAATTGGAACAGGAGGCGGGATAATAATCTCCGAAAAAAATCGCACAACTATTAAAAACATGGGTTTTGTAGTTTATCTTACAGCTAGCGTTAGGGAATTAGTTTACAGAACAGAACATGATAAAAATAGACCTCTAATAAATAATAATGATGATGATGCAGAAAATAAAATTAAAAAAATACTGAAAGA
>MDSY01085449.1_pt1 | contig 11138 bp, 9 predicted proteins | sample 811131 | NCBI WGS metagenome assembly MDSY01 (sample SAMN05326643, study PRJNA326480) | marine metagenome | isolation source: seawater | place: Atlantic Ocean: South West | collected 2010
CTCGGCTACTCGTCCGCCCAACGCTTCCTGAATGGCTATATGGGCCATGCTGTTGCCAGCTGTCGCTCCATGCCAGTGTTCCTCTCCCGGCGGTATCCAGACGGTATCTCCAGCCTTAATAACCTTTGGCTGCTCATTTCTAAGCCCAACAAGGCCAATGCCGCTCACCACATGCAATGTCTGTCCTAGAGGGTGCGTATGCCAAGCTGTGCGCGCTCCCGGCTCAAACGTCACTTTCAACGCACGAACTCGCGCTGGCTCTGGAGCCTCCACAATAGGGTCCTGCCATACTGTGCCTGTAAACCAGTCGGAGGAGGCAAGTTTAGTTGGCCGTGATCCAGCTTCCATGATTTTCATAGACGTCCCCTTTAAGGTGCTTGTGATATAGTGATGTCAGATAAGGCCACGGTGATTGGAAATATACAAGGTTCACGTTTTAGGCGCCATACCTCTAAACCGTTTGGACACATTACGTAGACGAAGTTCGGGGGCGGTGCTCATTCGAGATTTGTGTGATTGGACCGCATGACATCGGCACTAATGCTAATCTTGTCTTTCAGACGGATCACTACAACTTCGAACAGGATAAATAACGCGCCCTCAAAAAGCGAACCCATGGATAACACTGAACTTGTCGCATGATCGTCTGCCATCGTTTGCGCGGGAATTATCATTACGAAATCCGCATCCTGAATGCTGACGCCATTTGGCTGCGCTGTGACCATAGCTACTGTGGCACCTGCCTCGCGTGCCACTTTTGCCAACGCAGTCACAGTGGACAATTAGCCCGGTCCGCATGTGGCCAAAAAAACATCGCCCTTGCCAACAGCAGGGGTGTCCATATCACCGGCTACAGACGCCGCGAGCCCAAGATGGAACAAGCGCATCGCCAACCCCATGACCTGCAATCTTTCGCGTCCCGCGCCGAAAACAACGATCTTTTTGGCTTTTATCAAGTAGGATACCCACGTATCAACCTCTCCAAAGATAACAGTAAAAAAGTCCAATCAATCTTGTCGGACTTGGGCTTTTATAAGTCATCCAACGATGGATTGTACGGCAAGGAAACATCAGCAGTTCTTACCGCTTACATGAAAAAAAACCTGAACGACGACGATCTCACAAACAGTGGAAATGTAATCAAGCTCATAACTGTTTTACTGGATATCGAAACCAGCCCCACGCCCGCCTTGTTGAGGTCGAAAGATTAGTCCATAATTAAGTGGATAGTTCCTGTCAGATAAAACTTGCGCGAAGTGGGTAGGGCATTTTCAACTTTATTTGTTGGCCTGTCAGGCAAAACTGACGTCAACTACGATGAAGATAATGCTATCTGATGCATGTTCCCATCAGTTTGATAGCACCTCGTGTGCCAACACACAGGCTTACGGGAAAACAGAAGTCCAGTCTGAATGAGGGATGGGATCCGTTAGAAGTTAGGCTATTGATGCTGAAATGGGTTTGTCTGGGTAGCACCGTCTGACCGCATCGATTACCATGTTTCAGAATGTTTAGACCGTGTACGCTCCCGCCAAACGATCAGCAACCCGCCTGTTGCGATTAATACTGCTCCAGGAAATAATGTGGACCATGGCGTTTCGTTAAAAAAAAGCCATCCTAACCCAAAAGCTAAAGGGATACCAAAATAGCTGAATGGTGCCAGATTACTTTGCTCGGTCATCCTAAAACTTATCATCAAAATTAGTACAGCAGTGCCACCAAAACCTCCCATTAAGGCTATCCACGCCAAGTCAGTTTTAGAAGCTAAAGGGATGAAGCCACCCCATAAGTATGCTATCAAAGAGGCTCCAATTGCGGCGGCAATAGACGAATACAGATTGACTAAGGAACTTGGTGCATCGTTGTCGAAAAGGCGAGCGGTAACGCCGACTAAAGCATAAAACGCGGCTGCTGCAAAAGGTAATAGCGCATAAAACGTGAATCCATCACCGCCAGGTTTTATAACCATTATAACACCCACAAAACCAATTAAAACCGCGATCCAACGCAGCCACCCAACCCGTTCACCCAAGATTGGAATTGCCAGAGCTGTCGCGAATAACGCGCTAGCATAAGTGATCGTGGATGCGGTAGCAAAATCCATGAGGCCCAATGAGAGATAAAAACAAAGTTGGGCAAAGGTCACAACAGCCCCCCTAAACAGAGCCAATTTCCACTGCCGTAGCTTTAGGCGCTTGCCATTTTTTCGCCAAGCTTGGGATGAGCATAAAGCAATAACGGCTGGGATGAGCCCAAACATATTTCGCCATGCTGACAGCTGGGCTGCTGAGTAATCATTTGCGAGGTGCTTTATTATGAGTCCCATAGCATCAAATAAGGTCAATGCGACCAAACTTAAGATAATGGCTAGGCCAGTCCGATCAGTGGGTCGCATTGTGTTCCGGGGGTAAGGTCTAATTTTCTCAATTTAGAGCAATTTGCTTGCGAAGTATGCCAGAAAATAAATTTAACTTTGCGCTGGGGGTTCCAAGTTAAATTTGTCTGCTTGCCCACAGAGACCAAAATCATCACACTTTAGTCCCTCACGCGGCACGCTGGGGCAAGCGCCTTGAACCAGATAGTACGTTGCCAGTGATGGCCGCCAAAAGTAATACACCCCCGATTAGAGTTTTGATAGAGGCGTCTTCGCCCAAAAACAACCAAGCCCAAAAAGCACCAAGTAATACTTCAGCGAGAGAGAGTAGAGTTAGTTCAGCCGTTGGCAGCTTGCGTTAACCAGTATAGAAGTGCGTTGGTCTGGTGCGTGTTTTGCTTCGTCTGTCAGTATCGTTCGCTAGTCTGATTGGGACCTAACGTGTGAACTTCATCAAGGCCTGCGTGACATGCGCCGCATCAAAAGGCCGGACATATGACTGCAACCTGCAATCATCAAAGGCACTCAAATTAATCTTTGCGAAAAGGAGCTGTTCACACAGGGCAACACTGCTGGTTTTCTTTTGCTGATCTCTGAAATAGTAATCTAAAATCAGAGGCAGTTGATGACTCTAAAGCGCTGTCTATAATACAATTACCTAGCTGAAAGTTTTCTATGAATAGAGTTTTTCAAAGTCATATAGCGATGTTGGTATTTTCAATTTTGATTGCGGGATCCTTCTCACTTGGATCGATGGTTGCGAACGATATTTCACCGATCGCTCTGACCGCTGTACGCTTTGTTTTGGCTGCTTTTATTGTTGGCTCCATTGCCCTTTTCAGTGGCTCCATTGCCCGCAAGGAACTGACAGCATCTTGGCGCTACTTTGTGCTAGGCAGCACATTTTCTTTGTATTTCATCCTGATGTTTGAGGGGCTGAAAACCGCGAGCCCAGTTTCAGCGGTTGCGGTATTTACGCTCATTCCGGCGATGTCTTGTTGGTTGGGATTCGTTATTTTAGGTCAAATGGTAAGCGGTCGAACTTTGCTGGCCGTTGTTATTGGGGCCACAGGTTCTTTGTGGGTGGTCTTCCGTGCTGACTTTCTTTCCTTGACGATGTCTTCGGTTGGCAGAGGCGAATTGATTTATTTTGTGGGATGTGTGGCCCATGCCTTTATGCCGATCTTGTTTCGCGGTCTCAATCGGGGGGAAACCCCTGTTATGGTAACGTTTGGATTGCTGGTCAGCGGGGCGTTGATCCTATGCTTGTTTGGCGCGGGTGAGATCATACAAACGGATTGGAAGGGGCTTCCAAGCTTGGTATGGATTACGATTTTCTATGTGGCGGTTTTCGCAACTGCGGTCACATCTGTCTGTCTACAATTTGCCTCCATGCATTTGCCTGCGGCGAATGTGATGGCTTACACCTATTTGACGCCAACTTGGGTATTGCTCTGGGAGATTTTTTTGGGCCATGATGTGCCGCCATTCTGGATATGGGGCGGGGTGTTGCTGACGGCTGTTTCGGTTATTGTATTGTTAAGAGCCTCTCTGGAAAACTAGGTTTGTGACCCCGTGCGTTTTCAGCTGTAGCCTTTGTGGTCGCGATTGTAGGTAATGGGGCAGCCATGGCGACATTATTTACTTTATAATATCAGTAGACTGGTACACTTCTCTTCGACCAGCGTGAAGATTTAGGTAACGAATTTAGGTATTTTTAAATTTTACCATTTGATAAAATAATTTTTTCTGTAATGATGATACTCGAAAGATTAACGGAGGATCTATGATGGGCCAGAAGATTTCAGGCATCGTTGCCGAGCGGCTGAGTAGTGTTGAACTGGCGGAGAATTTTGCTGATTTGCATACTCCGCTTCAACCTCATGAGGTGCGTGTCGCAGCTGATCGTTGCTATTTTTGCCATGACGCACCCTGCGTTACGGCTTGCCCGACAGATATTGATATTCCTCTGTTCATTCGCCAAATTAGCACTGGAACCCCAGAAGCTGCTGCTAAGACGATTTTTGATATGAACATCTTAGGGGGCATGTGTGCGCGGGTCTGTCCGACTGAGGAATTGTGCGAGCAGGTTTGTGTGCGTGAGGTTTCGGAAGGTAAGCCGGTTGAGATTGGGCGTTTACAGCGTCACGCAACTGACACGTTGATGGCCAAAGGCACGCACCCGTTTTCACGGGTGGCGCAAACAAGAAAAACAGTTGCGGTTGTTGGTGCGGGTCCTGCGGGATTGTCGTGTGCGCACCGTTTGGCACTGCTGGGCAATGATGTCACAATTTATGATGCGCGATCAAAGGCGGGTGGGCTGAATGAATATGGCATTGCGGCCTATAAAACGACAAATGATTTTGCAGCGCGGGAAATCGAGTGGCTGCTGTCTATTGGCGGCATCACGCTTGAAAATGGTAAAGCCCTGGGTAACAATCTGGCTCTTGAGGATTTGATCGGAAAGTTTGATGCGGTCTTTCTCGCGGTTGGGCTTGGGGGTGTGAATGCCTTAGAAGTGACTGGATTTGAGTCAGAACGCGTGTCCAACGCGGTCGATTTTATCGAAACTCTGAGACAGACACCTGATCTGGGAACCCTTGAAGTAGGACGGCATGTTGTGGTTATCGGTGGTGGGATGACGGCTGTGGATACTGCAGTTCAGTCGAAGTTACTGGGCGCGGAGCAGGTGACCATTGCTTATCGCCGTGATCGCAACGCGATGAGCGCGAGCCGCTATGAGCAAGATCTTGCGGCGCAACAGGGGGTGAAGTTGCTGTTCAACATGCAGCCAATTGAGTTTGATACAACCGGCGACACGCCGATGCTTGAGCTTGGATATAGCACGGTGAACAATGGGAAAGTTGAGGCGACAGGCGAAACCATACGGATCATGGCAGATCAAATCTTCTGTGCGATTGGTCAAAGGCTAACAACCGATGCAGGGTTGGCGCTCGAGGGGCAGAAAATAAAAGTGAACGAAGTTGGGCGCACCGGTCTGACCGGTGTTTGGGCTGGTGGCGATTGTGCGTTAGGCGGTAATGATCTGACTGTTACAGCTGTGGCTGAGGGGCGGGATGCCGCAATTGACATTCATAATACCTTGATGGCAGGAGCATAAATATGGCTGATCTAACAACAGATTTTCTGGGCATTAAAAGCCCAAACCCATTCTGGCTCGCATCTGCACCACCTACGGATAAAGAGTATAATGTACGCCGCGCCTTTGATGCTGGCTGGGGCGGCGTTGTTTGGAAAACACTTGGGTCCGAAGGCCCACCGGTCGTCAATGTAAACGGCCCAAGATACGGCGTGATCCGTGGTGCAGACCGTCGAGTTCTTGGGCTCAATAATATTGAGCTGATCACGGACCGGCCATTGGAGGTCAATCTCGAAGAAATCACACGGGTCAAAAAGGATTACCCAAACCATGCAATGATCGTATCAATCATGGTGCCATGTGAAGAGCAGGCATGGAAAGACATTTTGGAAAAAGTTGAAGCCACCGGCGCGGATGGGATTGAACTTAATTTTGGCTGCCCACATGGTATGTCGGAGCGCGGTATGGGTGCTGCTGTAGGGCAGGTGCCTGAATATATCGAAATGGTAACAAGATGGTGCAAGCAGTACTATTCAAAGCCTGTTATCGTCAAATTGACCCCGAATATCACTGATATTCGTCTGCCTGCGGCCGCTGCGCGACGTGGGGGAGCCGATGCGGTTTCCTTGATCAACACGATCAACTCAATCGTTTCTGTCAACTTAGATACGATGAGCCCGGAGCCCTCCATTGACGGTAAGGGAACCCATGGCGGCTACTGTGGTCCAGCGGTCAAACCGATCGCGATGTCAATGGTTTCAGAGATTTCGCGGGCTCCAGAAACCGCTGGGCTGCCGATTTCTGGCATCGGCGGTGTCACAACCTGGCGTGACGCTGCTGAATATATGACTTTGGGCTGTGGGAACGTACAAGTGTGTACGGCTGCCATGACCTACGGATTTAAAATTGTTCAGGAAATGATCAGCGGTCTGTCTCAATGGATGGATGAAAAGGGACATACCTCAATTCAAGATTTTGTCGGTGCTGCGATTCCGAACACAACTGACTGGAAATATTTAAATCTTAACTATGTTGCTAAAGCCGAGATCAACCAAGCTGATTGCATCAGCTGCGGACGTTGCTATGCCGCTTGTGAGGATACATCCCATCAGGCGATTGCGATGTCCGAGGACCGCACTTTCTCAGTGATTGATGCCGAATGTGTGGCCTGCAACCTATGCGTTGAAGTTTGTCCTGTCGAGAATTGCATAACCATGGTGCCTCAAGAGGCGGGCACAGTTGATCCAAGGACGGGTAAGACAATCAGCGAAGAGTACGGCAATTGGACGACTCATCCCAACAATCCCGGGGCGGTGGCCGCAGAATAACCGTAGAAATTACAGCGGGCCATAATCTATGGCCCGCTGCTGCACATTACACAGTGAGAATGCGCCGCAGCATGTCCTCTAGATATTGCTCGGCATCTGGGAAATGGTCGCCTTTGCCAAGCACTGCCTGTACCTGTACATCAAAATCCGCGTAATGTTGTGTCGTTGCCCAGATTGAAAAGATGAGATGATGTGCATTGACGGCACGTATCAATCCAGCATCCGACCACGCATTTATAATCTCTACCAATGTGGCTACGACTTCGCGCAATTCCCCCTTCAATACGTCCCCGATCCGGGGCGCACCCTGAATAATTTCATTGGCATAAAGACGGCTTTCGCGCGGATAGAGGTGGCTCATCATTATTTTGTGCTTTGCATATGTCAAAAGCTCCTCGATGGGATCGCCATTAGGATTAATGTCGCGCACAGGTTTGAGCCAATCTGTCAAAAGCTGTGCAAGAAGGGCTTCATAGATAGCGTCTTTTGATTGGAAGTAATAAAGAATATTTGGTTTTGACATGCCAGATTCGGCGGCGATTTGATCAAGCGTCGAGCCCCTGAAGCCGAATTGGGAAAAGATTTTCAATCCGGCTAACATGATGGCCGAATGGTTTTTCTTTTGGATCCGTGTTTCAAATTTGCTCATTAATTATATTCCAAAGAAAATCCAATTGAGTATTTGATTAAATATTAACATCGGAAAAATTACTAGGTGGTTTTAAAAAGCAATTCTTGACTCATGCTAGACCTCTGATAGCATTAATTTTACTAGTTGGTCAAAATATTAGGCCGCTTAGAAAGAACAAATTTGTGAGGTCTGAATCCATGGCTGCCATAGGCGAAAATTTAAAGATCAACAGTGAACGCCTTTGGGATAGCCTGATGGACATGGCAAGAGTTGGACCGGGTGTTGCCGGGGGCAATAATCGTCAAACGGTGACTGACGCAGACAGCGAAGGCCGGCATCTGTTTCAAACATGGGCCGAGGCTGCGGGCTGTTCGATGGGGCTCGATCAAATGGGCAATATGTTCGCTATGCGTGCGGGAACGGATCCTGACGCCTTGCCAGTCTATGTGGGCTCACATCTGGACACGCAGCCAACGGGCGGAAAATACGATGGCGTATTGGGCGTGCTTGGTGGCCTAGAGCTTCTGCGCACTATGAGTGACCTTGATATTAAAACCAAACATCCGATTGTTGTGACAAATTGGACCAATGAAGAGGGTACGCGTTATGCGCCCGCCATGTTGTCATCTGGGGTGTTTGCCGGGCTACACAGTCAAGAATGGGCCTATGAGCGTACGGATGTTGACGGCAAATCCTTTGGGGATGAGTTGGCGCGTATCGGTTGGCGCGGTGATGAAAAAGTTGGAGCGCGTAAAATGCATGCTTTCTTTGAATTGCACATCGAGCAGGGCCCGATTTTGGAGGCGGAAGACAAGCAGATTGGGGTTGTGACGCACGGGCAGGGCCTGTCTTGGACCGAGATTACCATATTGGGAAAAGACGCGCATACTGGCTCAACGCCGATGCCAATGCGGAAGAATGCAGGGCTGGCGATGGCGCGAATTTTGGATCGGGTGGAGGATATTGCCATGTCCCACGCGCCCCATGCTGTAGGCGCTGCGGGACATATCAACGTCTATCCAAACTCCCGCAATGTGATTCCGGGCAAAGTGGTCTTTACAGTCGATTTTCGTTCCCCAGAACTGGCTGTGATTCAAGATATGGAGAGCCGTTTGCGCGTTGAGGCGCAGGGGATTTGCGATACTATGGGCATGGAGGTCTCATTCGAAAAGGTGGGAGGATTTGATCCTGTCACATTTGATGAAACATGTGTGCAGGCCGTTCGCAGCGCTGCTGTTCGGTTGGGGTATAGTCATATGGATTTGATCTCTGGTGCCGGTCATGATGCCTGTTGGATTAACCGGGTGGCCCCTACGGCGATGATCATGTGCCCCTGTGTAGATGGGCTGAGCCATAATGAGGCCGAAGAGATCAGTCCTGAATGGGCCGCCGCAGGCACGGATGTGTTGCTGCATGCAGTATTAGAAACTGCAATTATTACGGCCTGAGGGTCAAGCTACGGAATAAAAAGGTAGGGAGATTATAATGGCCACAGTCATAAAAAACGGAACAATCGTAACTCATGATCTAACTTACAAGGCGGATGTTTTGATTGAGGGTGGTCAGATTGCTGAGATTGGTGAAAACCTGTCCGGCGAAGAACAATTGGATGCCACTGGGTGTTTTGTCATGCCGGGTGGCATTGATCCTCACACCCACCTTGAGATGCCCTTCATGGGCACCTATTCAACGGATGATTTCGAAAGTGGGACTCGGGCCGCCCTTGCAGGCGGCACAACCATGGTCATCGACTTTGCTTTGCCAAGTCCGGGCCAAGGTCTGCATGATGCCCTTAAAATGTGGGACAACAAATCCACACGAGCAAATTGTGATTATTCTTTTCATATGGCGGTCACATGGTGGGGTGAGCAGGTATTTGATGAGATGGAATCGGTGATCAAAGACCGCGGCATAAATACTTTTAAACATTTCATGGCCTACAAGGGCGCATTGATGGTTAATGATGACGAGCTCTACGCGAGCTTTAGTCGGTTGTCCGAACTCGGGGGGATCGCGATGGTCCACGCGGAGAACGGTGACGTCGTTGCTGAACTGTCCGCTAAACTCTTGGCCGCAGGTAATACTGGCCCAGAAGCCCATGCCTATTCCCGTCCGCCACAGGTCGAGGGTGAAGCCACAAACCGCGCAATCATGATTGCTGATATGGCAGGTGTTCCGCTTTACGTCGTGCACACCTCTTGCGAGGACTCGCACGAAGCCATTCGTCGTGCTCGCCAACAAGGCAAACGCGTCTGGGGTGAACCGTTAATCCAACACCTGACACTGGATGAGAGTGAATATTTTAATAAAGATTGGGACCATGCCGCACGCCGTGTGATGTCGCCTCCATTTCGTAATAAACGGCATCAAGACAGTCTTTGGGCTGGCTTGCAGTCGGGGTCTCTAAGTGTTGTGGCCACAGATCACTGCGCATTTTCAACAGAGCAAAAACGATTTGGCTTGGGCGATTTCACGAAAATTCCAAATGGAACCGGTGGACTCGAAGATAGGATGCCAATGCTTTGGACGCACGGCGTAGAGACAGGGCGTTTGACCCCAAATGAGTTTGTTGCAGTAACCTCCACAAATATAGCTAAGATATTAAATTGTTATCCTAAAAAAGGTGCAATTCTGGTTGGGGCTGATGCAGATATTGTGGTGTGGGATCCGAATCGTGAAAAAACGATTTTGGCGGCCAATCAGCAGTCTGCCATCGACTACAACGTCTTTGAGGGCAAAAAAGTTAAAGGCCTTCCGCGCTTCACACTGACACGTGGCAAAGTAGCTATCTATGATGGTGAAGTTCGTACAGAAGAAGGTCACGGGAAATTTATTAAACGTGATGGAAATACGGCCACAAATAAGGCACTATCATCTTGGAAAGCGTCAACATCACCGCGTCCCGTAGAACGTACAGGTATTCCCGCCAGTGGAGTCTAATCTAAGAAGTCAGATTTTGACGTCGTTTGGCAAGGGAATAGTATTGAGACACGACATGTCGTTTGCTGCCAAAAAGCTTCACTTGACCTTCAATAAAAACGGCGGTCCTGTGTGCTCTCTTCGAGCTATGAATAAGAGTGATTTTGTAATTTAAAAAAGGTTTTTGTGGTGCAATCTGAAGTAATAAATGTTTCGAACCTAGATCTTACATTCGAAACGGGTGATGGACCCGTCCATGCTCTGAAAAACGTTGATTTAAAAGTTAATAAGGGCGATTTTGTATCTTTTATTGGACCATCTGGTTGTGGAAAAACAACTTTATTAAGGGTTTTAGCGGATCTAGATGAACCAACTGCGGGCGAGGTCACCGTAAATGGTGTCAGCCCGAGAGAAGCACGAGAGGCTAGAGCATATGGCTATGTTTTTCAGGCGGCGGGTCTGTATCCTTGGCGTAACGTAGCCGCAAATGTAAAGTTGCCTCTAGAAATCATGGGTTACTCAAAAGAAGAACAACTCAAAAGAGTAAAGAAGGTTCTTGATTTAGTCGAGCTGACAGGTTTTGAAAATAAGTATCCTTGGCAACTTTCGGGAGGTATGCAGCAAAGGGCCAGTATTGCTAGGGCTTTGGCCTTTGATGCTGATATATTATTTATGGATGAGCCATTCGGTGCCTTAGATGAAATCGTACGAGATCATTTGAATAAGCAATTGTTAGAACTGTGGAAATCTACAAACAAAACAATTTGTTTTGTGACCCATTCGATA
>MDSY01100933.1_pt1 | contig 11138 bp, 22 predicted proteins | sample 811131 | NCBI WGS metagenome assembly MDSY01 (sample SAMN05326643, study PRJNA326480) | marine metagenome | isolation source: seawater | place: Atlantic Ocean: South West | collected 2010
GAACTACTCGGAGCAGGACAAGTGCGCTGGCATTACCGCCAAGTGTACCGAAACCGGAGAGTGGAAGCGGTTCCGCTGGGACAGAATCCTAAGCATGGTGGCCAACTAGGCCACCTTTTTTTTATTTTTTACTTGCAAAGATCTGAGATTTAAGATAGTATTTTTCCAGTTATGAGGGATAAGAAGAAAGTAAAGACGGTTAAGGTCAAGGGGCCTTGGGTTGATGGAGTGCAGACAGTCAAGGAGATTCCTTTGGATGAGTGGACGAGCTACACGCCATTGAACAGGCGAGTACAAGGGGAATGGTTCCGAGTAGTTGAGTGGTGCGAATAAGTACTTGACATTCACCGATTAATCTGATACGATTTACCAAGTTATGAGACATGAAACCAGAGCCAATCTAGGCAAACAAGGGGCAGAGATTGCCAGCGTACGTGGAACCCTCCAAGCTCTCGCCGAGTCATGGGGCAACGACTACGAACACGTCAAGTACCTCCAGAGACGCATCTCTGACATGGAGGAAAAGCTGTCCAACATCCAGAACAAACTCACCGAGATTGAATGGAGTGAGGAAACGGAATGGCTTGACAAGAGCGAAAAGAACTGATATTATTTACCAAGTTATGAGAGACGAGAGAACATTCTACCATTCATTCTTAAACGCCACCTTTAAGGTGGAGAAGAACCCAACCTATACCGGCAACCACTTCTTGGCCCGTGTCAACCGAGTGTCAAGCTGCACTTATCCGGTTGGTACAACAGAGCAAGAGATGATTGACAAGTACCACAACAGCGTGGTGTTAGAGAAAGACATTGACGGAAACAAGGTGCTGGCTGGTGACATTCACCGAGTAGTTGAGGTTTCCTTTTACGAGGATTCGATTGCCGACAATGATTTGAGGATTACGCATGACTGAGATGAGATTTCACGCCTTAACAGATAACACCAGCAACCACTTACCAATGCACGCATCCAATAATTTTCCCTATGGTGCACCCCCCAAGCTGGAAGATAACGAGATGGACTATAGCGAGCCAACCGAGTCCGGCCTCCTGAGTACCCTACCCCCTACCCCCTCAGGGAAAGCCCCCCCTTTTCTAAAAGGGGAAAGCCTCTAAATAGACGGGGGGAGCGGGGGGTGTCTAATTTCATTCTCCGCAACCTTTTTTATTCTACTTTTTCAAAAATACCCGGTACGCCTCCCAAGTATTTTTTTCAAAAATACTTTTAGAATAATCGGCGCTGGAAGTATACAATGCTCTATAATGAAAACTTGTACTAAATGTAAGGAGACTCTTCCTTTATCCGAATTTAGGAAACAAAGTAGTACTAAGGACGGTTTGAAATATTATTGTAAAAGTTGCGATAACAAAACAGCTAAATCTTATTACGAGAAAAACAAAAATAAAATAGTAGGTAAAGTCAAGGAGTGGCAAAAAAACAATCCAGAAAAGGTAAAAGGCTACAAAAAATCATATTATGGCAAAAATAAACCTATACAACCACCAACCATTCCCGAAGACAATACATAGGTGGGGTTGGAACGGGGTTTGCGCATTAATTGCCGAACATTTCCATAATGATAACGCGGAGGTGATGTTAGATGGAATGATCGAACACACTTTTAACGTTGGAAGGGGTAAAAAAATGGATTTTACTTACTTCCCCCACATGAAGAAGAAATGGATTAATATGTTTCATAATCCTTGTACTTCTTTAGGCTCTATGAACACAAGATGGGAGCAGAACATATTTTCCCTGTACGGTAATAAACACTATAGGGCTTTTATGGAGAATTGTATTGGTCTTATTACTTTTAGTAAATACTACGCTTTGAAAGCTAAAAACTCCTTGACTCATTTGGATGTAGATATCCCAGTGGGGTTTGTGCATCATCCATCCGCAAAATGTGACGTAAAATTTAATATAAAGAACTTTCGGCGTCAGGTAATACATGTCGGATGGTGGATGAGGAATTTTGATTCTTTTTTTAGGCTTAAAACCAAATACAAAAAAATATTACTTCAAGGCCCCGGAAGCTATGGGGAGGATGATTACTTCTTAAGTAAAATTAATCTTAAAACAAGACATAAACAAAATCACACGCATTTAATAAACCATCGGCTCTCTAATGATAAATACGATGAAATTATGTCGCGTTCTGTAGTATTTCTCGATTTATATGATGCTATTGCAAATAACGCAGTTGTTGAATGCATATCTCGCCAGACTCCCATTTTGGTTAACCCTATTGATTCTGTGGTAGAGTATCTCGGTAAAGATTATCCCTTCTATTACTACTCATTAGATGAAGCGGCGGAAAAGCTCGAAGACGATGATTTAATACAAGAAACATCTGATTATTTACAAAGCCGCCAAAGCCTAGTAAGTAATAGTAAATTTATCAAAGACCTCGACCTTGTTTTGAATAGCTTTATTAAGTAAGATTTCAAAAAAAGTAGAACTTTTCTTTTTTAATGTGTAATATTCTTTAACATGGGACTAAATGTAAATTTTTCCAAGGATGATGGACAACAGGCTAACTATTGGAAAATTAGCCGAGTTGAAAACTGGTTCCAAGGCACACAGGGCACTGACTACGGGTCCAATATCAATACCTTGGGATTCACTAATGAAACCTTTCGTAATCAAGGAGCTCCCTCGGTTGATGGTAATATGTATAACTGTCCCTATTCTGGCGCAAAAGATTACTATGAATATGAGGACCTTACGGGTGTATCTGGAGAAGTAACCGGATCGAAGCGCCTCGGACCTGATCTCCCTGCTGGTTGGGATTGGGCTGAGAACGGTGTGTCCGGATGGATGCAGAGAAGTGACGACCTTAGAAGTGGAGCATACGTTTGGTTAAAGAACTGTGTACCTTTCTTTTCTGGAGCAACCGATGCATTAACAGCAGGAGAATAATATAATGGGACTTTATAAAGCAATTACAACGGACGCTGGCTCGACACTTAGTTATTGGGATTTTGGTATTGTTGAGGTTAATACATCTTCATCAGCAAAAGCTGACCAATCTGCAAGTGTAAATATTTGGGGTTATCACGATGTAGATTACTACAACCAAAAGAAACCACCTATCGAAAGATGGAATAGTTACTCTTGTGGTATGGTTAGTGGTACTGATCACTACCCTTATGAAGATTTAACTGGGGCTTCCGGCGAAGTAACCGGAACCAAGAGACTCGGCCCAGCTCTTCCTTCGGGTTGGAGTTGGACAGCTAATAGTGTTTCTGGCTGGATGGCTAATAGCTCCGATATTCGTAACGGCGCTCAAGCATGGGCTTTAGCTTGTGTTCCTGCCTTCTCAGGAGCAGTAGTAACAGGGCAAGTTTACCCAGATTAATTTAGGAGATAAAAAATATGAATGATAACGTAGATCAACATGGAAATATAATTCCCGGGGTGGATGAAGATGGAAAGCCAGTAGGTGGCAATGTAGGAGCTGGTACAAGCGCTCCCACGCCGGAGCCTACTCCAGACCCAGAGCCAACCCCGGAAGCAGAACCGGAAGGCAATGTAGGAATTGGTACTAGTGAAGACGGCAACGTTGGCGCTGGAACAACTTAATAATCAATATATAAGTTCCTTAGTCGCAGCCTCTTCGGGGGCTGCGATTTTTTTATACAGCCTTCTCTCTCAAGGAACTAAGCCGTGTAATAGTATTAACTGTTTATGATTGTGATTAAACAGTTTGTTTCTGTTATGAAAAAAATGACTATTACAAAAATACATACACGCTCTGCTGCTAACTTTTTAGGTTTGCTCGGAGTAGCTACTGGCGCTATCAAAGGCGTAGTGCTCCCTGTGTTGGCTTTAATCGGCGCTGGAGCATTAGGTGATGTTGATGGTGGAATAAATAAGATTAGTGAGGCGGTTTCTGCTGACTTAGGTAGTATCGCAGCATTTGGAATTGGCGGCTGGGTAGGAGGCGCAGTTTATGCGTGGATTGCTAACTGGGTGCTTCATTTCACCAACGGACTAACTATTGAGACTAAATAATTTTTAGTTGTCTGAGAGTAGCTTATAATCAGAACCTCTCACCTTAACTGGTGGGAGGTTTTTTTTAGTTTGTTTTTTTGTGCATTCGCCTTTACAGGTATCGTCGAAACAATATCTGTTTTTGCAGATCATGGCTTGTTGTACCTATTTGGTTTTTTGTCTTTAAGCCATTTAATGTATCTCACTTCATACCCGGCGTCTTTAACAATTTTTTTAATTTGGCTCGGGTGAATTTCTATACTGATGTACTCAACAAGGCATATTTCTTTTTCGACGTTAAATTTTATATCTTTAATAAGGTTAGTCTTCTTTAGTCCTCTTTTAACGCCAATAGCGCAAGATTGACAAACCAAACCCGGTATCTTGATTTCTATATCTGGATCTATAGTGGGGGACGCGTATAAGCTAACGACGAAAAGAAGAGGTAGTGCCCATTTCATGATTTGTCGTGATTATCGTGTTTTGCTAGTTGAATTTCTAATTGTCTTACTCTGTCGTTAATATTTCTTATTTCACTTGAGTTATTAGTTATGGTTTTATTGACTACCGCCATTTCAGTTAGTTTCTTATCCATTTGGATTAAATGATTCTCTAGTTTTTCAAATTCCACTTTACTTGGAAACATAGTTTGAAGATAAGCTAAAACACATATACCTAATATTGGCGCAATTTTGAGGAACCCATCCAGATCCGCAAAAGTAATTTTTTTATTATCACTTGGCATTATAGAATAATATTACACGAGATTAACTAAAAATGGCTCAACTAAACGCTAACACTCCCTACATTGGATGTTTTATAAGAAACAGTTATATTTTTGGCCCCGAAAGCTCCGGATTGACAGAAGGGTACATATTTGGTGTAAAATCAATGATCAATCGTCCTATGCACTTTCATTTCCAATCGTGCTTTGGGGCGATTTTTTGGCAGATGCCAATTTCGGCCTTTTGTCATAAAGAGGACTACGATGTTTTATCTGAAGATGAGCAAACAAGATTGTCGCTCCTACAGACGTGGGATTGCCAAGATAATGATATCGCAGTTACGACATTCGGTTTTTTGCAAAACCGTCGCGTGGACGTATTCTGCCGCGACAGAGTATGGCGTTCTGGTAAGTATGTATTTACTATTGACGATTACGAGGGGGACCTTAATGAGCTCAATATTGGATACGCTAACGACCAAGATTCGAAATGTTATCACTTTCTGGAAATGGATGATGGAAACTATGCCATACCTCCCAATAATCTTTTGCGCTGGCATAATCCTGATTTTATTATTCCGTATGATAAGGAAAAGCCTCCAAGAGTTAGAATCTATGATAAAGAAATGACTTCAGAAGATATTGATCGATCATATGGTAATAGTCCTTATTTTTTTTACAACCATTATCCGGACGAAGAAAAGAAAACGGAATTGAATAAAAAGCCATCCCCATTAAGGTCTAAAATATACCACGATATATAAAGTGTAAAACATTGAGTGCATTCGCTCATTTTCTACGAAAGCGTTGTGGAACCTCCCAGTGACTCATTAGCCATTCGGGGAGTATGTCTTTATTTAAGTATATTTCAAAAAGAGCGGCAGATATTATTAGAAGCTGAGAAAGACAATACTGATCTTTACTACAACTGGGCTAAGCACACCGGCCTGTGGGATTTTGTAGAAGATATAATTTCTCCTTCAGATGATATTTTTGGGCTTCGTATAGCCAACACTAGAGTAAGGCCACCTTCTATAAGGGTAGATCGTATAGCCTTTGAAAATCTGAACGATTTATTAACTCGTATTCGCTAATCTAGAGGTTTCCAATATTTATGAGCATAGTCGGGACGGTTTTGATCCATAAGTGCTTCTTTCCATTCTGGCTTAGATCGAGAATCCATTAAAATGTGGTTGGCGGTATTAGTATCTTCGTGAGGCTCCCATCTTCTAGCTAAAGTATATAATTGATTTTCTTCGTAGCTTAAAGCGTTTACTAAAATGCAAAATTTTCTCAGTATTGATCTTCTAGGGGGAGGATTAATTCCACGTTCTAATTTGCGCCACATATCCTTACTCACTCCTAACATAAGGCATAGTTTGCGAGTGTCTTTAAATCTACGTTGCCGCAGTTCTCTTAAATAGAGATGAAACTTCATTCACGGAAGCAACTTATCTAAAACTTCTTCTTTAAGTTTTTCTTTAGCTTTGTCAGCGGCCTCGTCCACTACCTTGTTTACAATAGCTTCTTTTGCGGCCTCCTTTGCTGTCTCTGCGGCTTTTTCTTTAATTTCTTCACCACGGACTAACCAGAAAGCTAAAACGGCCACAGCAGCCACTATAGCGCCTATAACGACATGTTTCTTTTTCACTTTATTTATTACACTAGTGGGGAACATTTCCCGCTCATTTTAATTAAGTGGGAATTATTACCCGCGCTTTGTTTGCAAATATATTAAATTCCCAACAAATGCCCATTTATTGTTTGGCACATTTCCTGCAGTGTAAAGAATGTTATGTTTACATCTCGTATACTAAAATACGGACTGGTCGCAGTTATTGCATCAGTGTTATCAACCGCGGAAGCTCGACCTAAAAAAGACAAGGAAAAACCAGAGAAGCCACGTCCTGAAAATAAAATTGATCGCGAGAAGATTAAAGAACGCCTTAAAGCCGCTTTTGATAAAAGAAAGAAGCGTAGAGGAGACGCTAAGAAACGCGGTCATAAAGTCAACCATAGAGGCAAGGCTTTTGGCAAGCTTATTAGAGACGACGCAAAAATCAAAGAGTTGAAGGAAGCGTTTAAACAAGCTACTGAAAAAATGAAAGTCGGATTCGACAAAAACAAATGGAAAGATGCTACTGACGAAGAAAAAGCAGCGCTTCGGGAACAAATGAAGGCTTCTCGCAAAGAATGGGCTGAAGCAATGAGGGCTCACCAAAAAGAAGTTCATTCAAGGATTAAAGAAATCCGCGAAGAGTTTAAAAACAATAGAGACAAGGTTATTGACGGCAACGAGCCCGGGGAGTGATAATGAATATGAGACTACTCGACTGGAAATCGTTCGCGATTGGCGTTTTATTAACTGCTACTGTAGTTCTCGGAACAGGTGCATCGAAACTTGAAATTACCCCTTGGGACACAAATCAACAGTGGGAATTCAAAACTTCTACTGGCAAAAATATCCCCAAAGGATGGGAACCTTTTGCTTGGGATAGCAACGATAACTTCGATCCACTGCTTTTAAGACGTCGCATTAAATAATCACAACTCTATAAAACAAAAGCCCCGCCGTCGCGGGGCTTTTTCTTTAGCGAAACTAAAAGAAAGATTAGTATAAGTCAGAATAGTCGATTTGAGCTGACGCGCTAACCTTAATACCGAATTTTTTGGCTGCGGCTTTAATTTTTTTCAGAGCCGCTTTTTTAGCCTCTTCACTAATATCAGTTTGATCGAGTCTGGCTAAAGCATTTCGCACATGTGCTGCGTCATTAATAGGAAGATGACGTAATGACCGAGGAGTTGTTTTTCCTTCGGAATCTTTTTTTCCACCGGGCTCTATATAAGCGAAATCAGAATCAGGCAAATCGTTTTTTTGCTTACTGCTTAGTTTGGCAGCTTTAGCTTTATCGTACTTTTCGTCCTTTTTAATGTCGTGAATTTCAACGCTCTTTTTTTCGGATGGCTTTCCTTTTTTAAGTTTTTTGATTTTACTCTCGTCGTCTTTAATGGCGTCTTTTTCGTGCTCCTTCTTTTCTTTTTTAGTGTCACGTTTAAGTTCTTTAGTATCGATCTTTTCCCACTGCTTCTTTGTTTTAGCAGCTTCTTCTTCGCGCCATTTAATGATCTGCTCTGTAAAATCTATCTCTTTCATTTCAATAATCTTTACACTTATTTTTTAGTCATGGGCATTAATTTTCCATAATTAGTGACCTTATTGCGGTTTTTTCTTTCTTGGTATCTTCTTTCTATGTCCGCATTATAATCAAAAATGATGGGAGCTTCTCGGTTGTCATAGAACTCCATTTCTAATCCTGTTATGCTTAAATCAACTTCTTTAAGGTTGGGGACGCTAGTACATCCCATGAGAAAGATAGATGCTAATGCTGTTATTTTTTTCATTTTCTTGTTCTTTTGGAGGGAGGAGAAGGTGCCTCTACTACTTCCACCTGCATAGGAGAGGGAGCTATGGGAACTTCTTCAAATCCCATGAAATTAGAATCACTACCTTTGGCAAGATAGGGCTCTCCCCCGTTTTTAGGTAATCTTTTTTCAATAGTTAGTAATTTTAATTGTTCGTTGGGAACCAACATTTTAGTCCGGCGGTCTGTCATGTAAAAAACCGTATTACGAATTCCGACGCGAACTATACGTGCTTGACGGCCGGAAATATAAATAATGTCGTCATTATTAAAATCATTCCCCATAAAAACAAGCAATCCCTGAACAAAATTCATAATCATATCTTTAGCCAAGATTGTTAGTACCGCCGCAAACAAGAGCCATCCATATTCGCCGATTAAATTTTCCAAAAAGCCCTTTACCTCTTCTTTTTGTATATTAGAGGTTAAATTTACGATATCGGGAATAGCGTTTGTTAATTCATTCATAACTTTTCTATTTATGTTACACTAATTTAGTGTAATTTACTATAATGCCAAAAGTAAAAAGCGCAGGGAATTTTGATTCTCTCGAAGTTGCGGACGGACGGATCAAGATTCATCAACGAGATCCAATTAAACCTAAGGACAATTTCTACATAGAAGAATTACCTTGGACGGAAAAACAGAAACGTTTTATTGAAATTTCTCAAGACAAAAATACTCGTCTTATTTTATGTAAAGGTCCGGCAGGGAGCTCAAAAACTTTAACGGCAGTATATTCATCTTTAAGCTTACTTAATCAATCAAAAGTTTCAGATGTTATATATATGCGTTCAGCGGTAGAAAGTTCAGACTCTCGTCTTGGGTTTCTTCCCGGAGACGCTGATGAAAAGCTTCATTATTATAACTTGCCTTTTATGGATAAATTGGACGAATTACTTAGTGAAGATACCGTGCGAAAACTTCAGAAAGAAAAAAGAGTTTCCATTCATCCTGTTAATTTTGCTCGAGGAATGAGCTGGAACGGAAAAGCTATATTGATGGACGAGGCCCAAAACAGCTCTTTTAGGGAAATAGTAACTGTTCTTACCAGAATCGGTAAGTATTCAAGATGCATTATTATGGCAGATCCCATGCAAACCGATTTAAAAAATGGAAATCGGGGAGGGTTTGTCAAACTTTATGATATTTTCAATAATAAAGAGAGCAGGGACATGGGCATTCACACTTTTGAATTTAGTGAAGAAGATATTGTTCGATCAGAGTTGACTAAATTTATCGTTTCAAAATTAGCAGATTGTGACACTATTTAATTTGTTTATTTATTAACCCGGCAAGAACAGAGGAGAATTTTCTTACTTCTTTTTCTGTCTTGTCCCAAAAGAATGCATGAGTAACCTCTTCTATAAGAGTGCTCATTTTACGTCTTTTTTTAAGTTTTGGGTCAACAAGAATTTTAGGATTATCAGCTTCTGGAGAATAACATAAGCCATCAGCATTATAAGTATGGTGGGGTTTTTTCCATATTAACTCGTATTCTACACCATCCGAAGTCTTGAATTTGACATTTTCCATATCCATATAGGTATACACTTTTTTTGAAAAACCTATATTTTTTAATAATATATTTAGTGTAATATCATTCATGAAACAATATTGTCCAACTTGTGGGTCCGGGACAGAGTATTCTCTTCAGAAACCTAAGTTTTGTGGTTCTTGCGGTAGTTTGTTTGGTTCAATGGGTCAGTCCACTACTCCAAAAGTTTTTAAAACTAACTCACCAAAGATTACAAAAGATAGTGTTATCGAGGAAGAAGAGAAATTTTCGCCTCCGAGGATTAATAAATTAGATTTTGAACTAGAGGGCCAAATAGGACTTAGTTCTCATAAAATTCAAGATATTGCAGGATCCAATCCTAACGCTTTAGACGACGGCTATCAGAGGGAGGTAGACCCCAGTTACTCAAAGGACACTATACAACAGGACTTCCTTCGGGACGCTGGCTCATCTCGCCGCGATAATGCCGACACCTAAACCTAAATTTGAAGATTATATAGAACAGATAGATGCAGAAATAAAAAAAAGAAAATCCAAGTGGAACTTGACTGCGCTTTCGTGGATGGATTTCGATGACGTTTCCCAAATTCTAAGAATTCATATATTTAAAAAGTGGCATCTTTATGACACTAAAAAGCCACTTAATCCGTGGATCAATAGGATTATATCCAATCAGATTAAAAATCTAATACGTAACAATTACGGTAATTATTGTAGGCCATGTTTAAAGTGCGCAGCTGCAGAATCGGGAGATTTGTGCTATATTTATGGGAAACAATCTGAAACGTGTCCCCTTTTTGCTAATTGGGTAAGAACTAAAAAACAAGCTTACGATGCTAAGCTCCCAGTTTCTATTAACGAACATTCTACAGAAATTAATGCTGCTGAATATAATGATATAGATATTATTTCTTTAATGGTAAAGCTAAATGAGAAAATGAAAGAAGTGCTTAAGCCTGCCGAATGGAAAATTTATAAAGCGCTTTATATAGACAATTTATCTGAAGAAAAAGCAGCTTCCCTCATGGGGTATAAGACTAATGAAAAAAACAGGGTCCCGGGTTATAAACAAATTAAAAATGTAAAAAAAGCTATTATACAAAAAGTTAAAAAGATTATTTCTAATGGAGAAATAGAAATGTTGTGAAAGAGAATACTATACAATTAAATGAAGATCAAGAATTAGCTATTCTAGAAGAGTGGAATAAAAGGGTGGACGACCCTCCTTACATTGCAGAATTAATAGAACTTGTTTTCCCCGATATTCCCGAAAACAAAAGAGACGGTAGGTCTAAATACGGGAGGGCTGTTAAGAAATTTCTTGCTAAAAAAAGTCTATCAGCAAAAGTCTCTCATAAGTATTATCCCAAGGAGAAAGTAGAACTCACCGAAGATCAAAAAGAATTTATTACCAATAATTGCAGCGCCATGAAACCAATGGATATGGCAAGACTCATTTTTGATGATAATAAA
>MDSY01099176.1_pt1 | contig 11131 bp, 7 predicted proteins | sample 811131 | NCBI WGS metagenome assembly MDSY01 (sample SAMN05326643, study PRJNA326480) | marine metagenome | isolation source: seawater | place: Atlantic Ocean: South West | collected 2010
TCGTGCCCTAGACATCCAGGGAAACGCACTTGTCATACAAGTTGAAGGTTTGATATGAAATATCAATATCGAATATCAATATGAATATCAATATGAATATGAATATGAATGTCAATATCGACGAATATCAATATGAATATGAATATATGCGAATGAAGAACGGGGGATTCGGTATAGCGTATACTCATACTGCATATTCGTGTACACCTTGTAAAAATGATGTATATTAATATTTAAGATTAAAGCTGAATGTTGTGAATCAGACCCGACTCAAGACGCATGAGAGAGACATAGCCCATTCGAGGGCCCAACGACATATTCTCTCAAACTGACGCATTCGAGCGAGCGGAAAAGTGTCTCGTCGTGACAGGCCCGGCACCCTACTAACGTAAAAGGAGCGTTTTCCTACTTTCAATGCTCACCACGGCCACATGCCAGATGGATGATGATGAGTGATGATCACTCGTCATCGCGCGGCTCCTCGTCCATGTCCTCGTTGAAGCGGCGCCTATCGCCCATCGAAACATCATCGTCGCCGAGGTCAGAAACGAATCGGCCTGGTCCGCCACCGCCGCCGCGGCTCCCGCCACCGCCGTCACGGTACCCGCCACCGCCACCGCGCACCTCCCACGTCTTCACCTTATCATCGACTTCGACACCCATCGACCGAAGCTCGTTGCGCAGACCGTCGGCCGTACGGAAGTCGCGTGTGATACGCGCTTGAAGCCGCTCTGCGAGCATCCTGTTCACCCTCTCCTCATCACAGTCTCCGTCTCCAATCTTCCGATAGTCGTGGGAGGTTGCCACGTATTTGCGCTGGCCTCCGCCGCCGATGATCCACCACATGCGCTCACGATCGAACACCTCCACCTCCATCCTACGCAGCCTGTCCCTGATCCGGTCAGCAGTCTCAAAGTCGGACTGTCTCTTAGCCTCGGTACGTTGAGAGAGTAGCTTATCAATCATCTCCTCGTCGCACCTCGCGTTGTTACCAGGCACGCGCTCGAAGTCGTGGCGCATGCGCCCGGGGTAACGACGCTCGATGTCGCGGTCGATGTTGTCACCTCCCCGGCCGCGGTCGTCCCGGCGGGAGTCGCGGTCGCGGCCAGAGTCGCGGTCGCGGCCACGGCGGTCGCGGCGATCGTCCTCATCGGAGCTGTAATAGCGGCGGTCGCGGCGGTCGCGGCGATCGTCCTCATCGGAGCTGTAATGCTTGCGGTCGCGGCGGCGGGGCGATCGGGACCGAGACCTGTCGCGCTTCTTCTTATCGCGCTTGCGCCGATCCTCCTCTTCAGAGTCCGAGCCTGCGGAGAAGGGGAAAGCGAGGGGCGATGAGCCATGGATGAGCCATGCCGCGATAGGCGCATCGGGTAGAGAGGGCGGGTCCGAGCAAGAGTGGCAAGAGACTGCTGAGAGCTTGGGCGGCGTTCGCATGGCAGGGCAGGGGCGGGAATTGTACCGTCGTCGCGGCGGCGTGAAGACTTCTTCTTCGATTTACGCCTGTCGTCGTCGGAGACTTCGTCGTCGCTGTAGTCGCGGCGCTTGGAGACCTTCTTGTCTTTGCGCTTCCTATCGCGCTCGTCGTCGTCGTCGCGAGACCTGGCGTCGGATTCGCCGTCGTCGCTGTACTCACGACGCCTCGACTTCTTCTCCTTCTTGTGCTTGTCCTTGTCCTCATAATCGTCCTCGTCAGAGCTCCTGCCACACACAACAAAAGCAGAGAGAAGTCGATGAGAAGTTGCCACGCTGGTGCCACGCGTGAGTGCAGCGAGATGCTGCGGGGTGAGACGGCCGGGTGGGGCGTGCCAGCTCGTGCACACAGCCTCACGCCACGCCACACTCCACTCAAGCAAGCAGCAACGCGATCGCCTCAAGGGCCACGCACCTCGGCATTTTAGCTAGATGCTGTTGTAGGGCCCCCTTTGCTCTAGAACACGTGGGAAATTTTTTGGGGCCCTTGATTGAGCAATGCCCCAGTACTTCACGGGCAGGCCCTCCCGCCCTGTAAAGTAGTCCGGCGCCTCTTAGTTGTCGGCATCCCTCCCTCCATCAGCTCTCGTCGGGGCCACGGACCTGATGGCGTCTGTCTCCCTGATGGCGGCATCGGTGCTGGGACACTCGGTGCGTGGGGCCTGTTCTTCCCTGGTCTCTGCGTGCATGGCTGGCTCATCTCTGACCCTGCCCTCGCCCCCGTTTGCGCAGGTGGAGTTTACCCAGACAGCGCGCTTCAAGGATGGGAGCACAGACCTGCTGAAGGCGATGGATCCACTCTCCATGCAGGCCATGCCACGTCCGAGCGGCAAGGCGCTGGCGATCGACTGGACCACAACCTACCAGGAGATTGTAGGCTTCGGCGGCGCATTCACCGAGGCCGCCGCGGTCAACTGGCGCGCACTGAGTGATGCCGACCGTTCAGAGATGATCCGGCTCTACTTTGCTGACCCCTCGGAGGGCGGTCACGGGTACACCCTTGGGCGGGTGCCGATCAACTCGTGCGACTTCAGCCCCGGCTCGTACAACTTTGACAATGTGACTGGCGACACTGAGCTCGAGCAGTTTGATACGACTGTGCAGCACGATGTGGACTCTGGCATCATCGGTATGATCCAAGCAGCACAGGATGCTATCAATAAGCGTGGGCGCAAGCTGAGGCTCTACGCCTCGCCGTGGTCGCCCCCCGCGTGGATGAAGACACCCGTCGATGGCGCGCAATCCATGACCCTCTCTGCCAAGCCCAACGGCCTCATGGCATCAATGCAGCGCACGTGGGCCAACTACTTTTCAAAGTTCATCACAGCATACAAGAGCCATGGGATCGACATCTGGGGCGTGACCGTGCAGAACGAGCCCGAGGCTGCGGTCGGGTGGGAGGCGTGTTTGTGGACGCCCCAGTACCAGGCCGACTTTGTCAAGAATCATCTCGGCCCCGTGCTGAACGCCGAGCAGCCCGGCGTGAAGATTATCGGATTCGACCACAACAAGGACCACGTGCTCCTGTGGGCCAAGGGGCTCTACGCTGACCCGGAGGCGCGCAAGTACTTTGACGGCGTCGGCGTCCACTGGTATGGAGGGCTCAACCTCAGGAACCTCAATGCGACGCACCACCTGGCGCCCGATAAGTTCATCCTCGCGACCGAGGCGTGCAACTGTGGCGGCGTCGTCTATCGCGAGCCCTCGATCGTCGAGTGGTGGGCCCGCGCTGAGAGCCTCGCGCTCGACATCCTCGAAGACCTTCGCTTCTGGGCCGTCGGATGGACCGACTGGAACTTGATCCTCAGCACCCTCGGCGGGCCGAACCACCTCAAAAACCTCTGCGATGCCAACATCATCGCCGACCCCACCAATTCGCTCAAGACGGGCACGCTCATCATGCAGGCGAGCTATTACTTCATGGGCCATTTCAGCCGCTTCATTCCTGCGGGCTCAAAGCGCATCGCCATGGACAACTCCGTTGAGACCCACGCACCGCCGCTCTCGCCCGACGACGTGAAGAATGGCCAGGCGATGATCTTCGCGCCGTGTAATGGCAATGACGTTCAAAAGTGGAAGCTCGACTCGACGGGATCCTTCTCGGTGCGCGGCACTGACAGAGCCGTCGCGTCGGACGGCTACAAGCACGGTGGCGAGTGCCTCGACGTCGACCTCACCAGCTCGGTGCGCAAGTTGCAGACTTGGTCCTGTGCGCACTCCCCGAACCAGCTCTGGTCCGCCGTCTCTATCCCGGGAGGCGGAAGCAAGGTGGTCAACCAAGGCACTGGGGCGTGCATGACGGCTGTGCAGACGAGCGGCGACGCGGTGGGCCTCGACAAGGGCGTCAAGGTCACCGCCGCCGAGTACTCGCCCTGCATCGCCGGTGGAGCTCCCAACCAGACCTTCCATCTCAACAACTATGATGGACAGGGCTTCCCGGCAAACTTCCCCGTGCGCACCGATGACGGGCTTTGCTTACAGCCGCAGATCACGCGCACGCCGCACTTCGACGCGGTGGCCTTCATCACGCCCGACGACCACGTCAGCCTCGTCGCCATGAACCTCGGCGAGGCGGCCGTCGAATTCGACCTCTACGACGAGCAACTCGGCATCGGCGCGCAAAAAGTGACGATCCCTCCGCACGCAATCCACTCATATCGGTGGACAACACATGACAACTATGAGCAGGAAGGTGGGGCTGATGGTGAACACGCTGCGATGCTTGAAGCGAGGCTTGTCGATGAAGAGCTGCTGCTGCTAGGCGAGAAGGAAGAGACTCAAAAGGGTCAGGCCACCGTTGAGAGGCCCGCCACCGTTGAGAGGCCCGCCACCATTGAGAGGCCCGCCACGACAACGCCACAAAAGCTTAGGCCGATTCAAATGGTCTCCGTCGAGCCGAGGGCTGGTGAGACGAGCTCGGCCGTTGGATCATTAAGCGCTGTTGCGCTGACGGCCCTTGTCGTTGTTGTGGCTGCCGCACTTGTCGCCGCGCGCAGTACCCTCACACGGGCCCTCTGCACGTCTCCCATCATAGAGCAGGAGATGCGTGAGCCTTTGCGCGACGCCGACCATTTTGAATACCGCCGTTACGAATAAAGCCTTTGATCAAGCTCGGCGCATCTCTACTTTCTCAGGGAGTCTCGGGGAGCAATGAAGCCAGCTTTGGAGTCACTTGTGTGGCTGCCATCGATGAAAGCAATCTGAGCATTCAATCTCAATCGAAGCATCAGATGATCTCTCTCCTCCCATGTCGATGCTGTTGTATATGGCGTGATCCATGAGTCAATGTGTGTTGGCGATGTTCTAGGCCCGTTCAGGGAACAGTCGTATTATAGCAATTTTGATGGTCATCGCAGCGGAAACGCCATGCCGTTTCAGTGCGAAGAGTTTCTAGAGAGTCAGAGTGAGAGTACGAGAGTCGTGCTAGTGTCAAAGTGCGAGTTGATACATCTATTAGTGCTGAATTACTAATCACCTATACGGTTGTGAAATTCCGAATTGCTCTCAATATAACTTAACTGGTCGTACATACTGATACTCGAATACTCGAAATGAAACTCGATACTGACGTTACTGCGTGCTCATACAGTCGAGGTCGCCGCTCATGCGATGGGTGGTCAAGATTCAGACAGCTCCCTACACCTAGCGGCTCTGCTAAGCTGTGCGGTTAAGGAACTCGTGGAGCTTCTTACCGTTCGATGGACCAATCACGTCCGAGAGCCGCTCGCAACTTTGTTCCGAGAGTTGTTGTAGATTTTCGAATGCGTTCATGAGCCGCCGGTAGTTGTGCGGGTACACGCCGGGCATGCTGCGCAGTATGTCCTGGGGTGTCATGTTGACGACCTGGCCTACGCCGGCTTCGGGATTTCCGAGTGCTGCTGCCACCTGAGGGTCCGGCTCGTACGCATTCTCCTTGAGCGCAGCAAAGATGGAGACGGTATGCAACGGCCGTCGGCTCCAGAGTAACCTGAGCCTCGGGAAATGGATGATGAGCAATGCCAACTTGGACATGAGGGAGTTTGGCGAGATCTCTGGGCCGATCTCGCTGGGGTTGACCAGTGCAAACTGCCTTCCTTCGTCAAACTCGATCAGCATCGCCGGACGCTTGTAGAAGCGCAACATGTTCTCGGCCTGGTTGTAGAGCCGACCCGACGCGAGCGATTGCGTCAGGTCTTGGAGAGACTTGCGCTCAACGCAGAGATCTGGGGAGAGCACATAGTCTCCAACCTCTAGCGTCATCGCGTGAACCTTGACGCCGTTCATGTGAAGTAAGTTTGGCAGCGCACTGCGGAACTCACGCATGTCTATCACCACACTCGGCGGCTCCTTTGGCTTGACGACTTGTCCTCCAAAGCGGCGAGTCTTGGCATTCCCCTTCGCTTCAAAGGCGCCGAGTCTCAAGTGTTCGGGCATCTGGATGCCCTTGCCATCCCAGTCCTGTGGAAGTGCCATGTGACCTTTTGCAAAGATGAGGCCTTCAAATGCCTCCTTCTCCTGCTGCAAGGCTGTGCGGTATCGTTGCTCATCGACCGAATCCCTCAGCATCAAAAAGTAGATGTGAAGAAGATGTTCTGTCGGCTGCGCATCAGCTGCCAGATCCACATCAACCGGAGCCTCACCACCAGCCTCACCACCAGCCTCACCATCAGCCTCACCACCAGCCTCGCCACCAGCCGGAGCCTGCGCCGCACCAGCCGAGACGCGCCGTGCTTGCTCGACCTCGAGGCATCTCACCCAGGTGGGCTCCGGATCATAAAGAATCACCGAGCGCGGCTGGAGCTGAGCGAGGAGTGAGAGGCCGGCTGCTTGGTGCGTGGCGATGACGAGCTCCAGTGATTCGTCAGGAAGCACCTCCCATAGTGGCGTCTGCTCGTCGTGGAATCTGCCAACCCCACGGGTCTCACCATCCTCATCGGCTTCGCCCTCGCCCTCGTTGGTGTCCGCGGCACTCTCTGCTGCCTTCTTGGAGCCCTTCTTCTTCCCGCGCCCCTCGCCTCTCCCTCGGCCACGCCCACGGCCCCGTCCGCCCTCCTTGGCCGCCCTTGCCGACTCTGCTGCACTTTGCCCCCCCCCCCCACGACCTCCGCTGTTCCCTCCCCCCTTGCCGCCGCCTCCCCCGCGCTCATATGCCTGTGCTGATACAAGCGAGGCGCCGGGCTGCTCCTGCGGCAATGGAGGGAGGGCGTGTGGGCGCGTCGGCTGGCTCTCATGCCGCGCCGTGATCCGCTCAGCCGCTTGTCGCAGTAGCTTGGCCTCATGCTGCCTCGCGGAAAGCACCGCACCGCCGGCGAGTGATGACCTCCGGCGCCTGCTCACCCATTTGATGAGATTCGCTTCGAGGACGGCGCGAGCGCCGTACGCGAGGAGCGCCTTGAGGGTCCTCACGGCACGCTCATCCCTCACGACGAGCAGTGTGCACCCACGCTGCGCCGTGGTCGCAGCAGCACCTCTCGGCGTCGCACCTCTCGGCGTCGCATCACTCGGCAGCGCCTCCTCGGCTTCGTTCCGTTCCCTCTGCTCCACCCTGAGCTCTGTGAGCAGTTGCTGCAATGCCTCCCACTTGGGGCAGCCCTCGAGCACGAGCGAGACACTGAGGGGCGCCTGCACATTCGCCGGACCCTCCACGCTCCGGGAAAGCTCCACGTTGGCCACCGCCGCTGGCGAAGCGGTCTGTGCCGTCCCGCCGTTGGCTCCGCTGCTATCGCCCTGGATCCGCTGCCGTTTGGGGTGCGCCGGCGCGGCCGCTGGTGTCTTTTTGAACGTCGCCTGCGTTCGAACCATCTGATACACCCGCTCTCTCGCCAGAAGGAAGACCTCCTCGCTACTGTGGAGCACCCAGTGCGGTCGCTCGGTCGGGTGTGCTGCTGAGGCCGTGTCGAAGACGCACTCGAGGTGTTCGAAGAAGGTGACGCAGTCGGAGTGGACGAGGTGGGTGAGGAGATGGCGCAGCGTCTGCAGGTCGCCGACGAGCGCACGCGTCCGCCGGCTCGTCCGATGCCAGATCGGGTCGAGTTGCATCCGCACGATCCTATCGAACGACTTGAAGAGCGAGTTCTCGACCGAGAGCTGAAAAAAAGAAATGCCCACTGATATGTGGGAAGAATGGGGTGTGACATATGGGGAGAATGGGTACGTGGGAGACTTGATCCACCTGGCTCACGTCAACGCTACGGCATGCGCCCTTGAGCTCGGTGAGGCAGGTGTCGACAGCGACGAGTAGCGCCTGCTGCAGCTTCGCCGTCTTGCTCGTGAGAGGCACCGAGATCTCATCGACGAGAGGCGGAGAGCTGCTGAGTGCGTCGCTTACCGAGAGGTGAAAGCGCGGCCATAGTAGGAGCTTACGTACGAAGAGGGTACGCATCACCTTCTCCACCTTGGAGAAGCCGCGCATGAAGCTGGGAGCGTCATCCGAGACCGCCCGGATGAAACCCTTCTTGTTCTGCATCCGGAACATCCGTAGGATGAAGCCGACGTTGGAGACATCGCTCACTCTCTGCGCGTTCGCCACAATCAAGCCGCCGATCTGCGCGAGCGGCACGCGCTCACAGAGCATGTCGACGGTGAGGATGCGCGCCGTGATCATCAAGACGCCACCGCCCAGGTAGAGCTCCATACGCTCGTTGGCCGCCACTTCGTTCGTGATCACCGAAGGGAGCATCAAACCGTAACGCCTCCTTCGCGACTCGAGCGTCTGCAGCATCTGCTTTTCTTCCTCCTTATTGGTGTTGAGGAGGAAGACGAGGTGGCGTGGAGTAGAGTGCAGCTCGACGAGTCTGTGCACAGCGCCAGGCAGCGAGGCTCACTCACAGCGCAAGCAGGGACGATGAGAAGGAGGCGCGGCGGGAGGATGGGTTCGGGCCGCGGCTTGCTGCTCGCCTGCACAGCAAACTATCGAGGCCTAGCCCTTTGGCCATCACGAGGAGCGCGTCATCAGCCAGCAGCTCCGACAGCGCCTCGTCCAAAAACGACGTCTCCAGCTCCATCTGGCCATCGCTGACCTCAATAGAGGCGGCGGCCATGGCCGAAACACCTTGTCGCGACCTTCGATCGCCAGAAAACCAAAACGCGGGTTTTATCCGAATAAAACCTACTAGGGTTAGGATAGCTTGCAATAATTCTAAAAAAAAAGAACTTTGGACTGTGTGTTCGGGCAGTCCACGATGCGCTCCGTTTCCGTGGCGCATCGTTCGGTTGGCGACAATCTGATGAAACTCGGAGAAATCAGCGACGACGATGACGATTCCACGTGCTCAGATCAGCCGCCGCTCAGCCGACACATTCCCACCTCGATCGCAGCCTTGCAGGTCATTGCGCCGAGGCTGCTGGACCACAGCGGCACGTTGCTCTCGGGAGCGGGCTTTGCTGCCACGAGCGCAGTCGGCGCCGTCTGCTGTCATGCTGCGCGGCTCATGCTTCGAGAGCTACTCGAGCATGTGCTTTCGCTCTCGCGTTCGTCCTCGGCAAAGCATCTCTCGTGGCAGCAGCAGCACTCGCGCACACTAGAGCTCTATCTGCTGTCGCTCGTGCACTCGATCGGGTGGGTCGGCTTTGGTGCTAAGGAACTTGCTCAGGTCCTCCGCGGTCGATGGGGTGAGGCACCAGGCACCACGAGTGCGCTGTGCTTGAGTGGCGGCTATTACATTTATCTATTGCTCGCACTGCGAAGCATTTGGACGCATCCTATGGTGCTCTTGAGCTCAGTGTGCGAGCTGATTGGGATCCACTCATCACTACGTTCCGCTCCGTTAGGTGCACCGCGAAAGACGCGCCACCCATCATCGGATCCGCTTCCAATTGATTCCTGTCGATCCTGTGCAATCGATCCAATTGAATCTCCAATTGAATCTCCAATTCGAATCCAGCTCCAATCCAATCGCTCCAACTCAACCCCTCCGATCCCAACCCCACTCACCTCCAGGCCCATTAGTTGCGCTACACGGTGGCTTGCAGCACTTGCCCGAGCTCCTCCTCACCTCAGTCTCCGCGCTCGAACACTTGGGCGAGCCACCGAGCAGCTCGCTCGCGCGTCGGCTACGCGGGCTCACACTCTCTGTACTTCTCCTTGCGCGCGGTCTTCTCACACCGATGGCGGCACTCTCATTGCGGAGCAAGTTGCGCCAGCTGTGGGAGACTCCCACGCTCCGTCCGCGGAAGGCTGTCACCGCGCTCATGGCACTCACCAGCCTCAGTTGGCTCTCGCTCGGCGCTCTGCTCAAAGGTCGGCGAGCAGGCTCGACGGTGCACGCGAACGTCGCGGTGCTCGGGAGCCCATTCGTCGCGCGGATCCGTTCTGCGCTGTTCCGACAAGCGAGGCGGCTGCAGACGCAGGCGGTCACTGGGCTCATGGCGACTAGTCTTGGGCTCCTCTATATCCTCGGACCATGTGCCGCGGCGCTAATCACGGCAGGGCTTGTTCGCGCCAAGAGTCCGTCGGTGCGTGTGATGCTTCTGACTAAGCTGGCGGCGCTGACGACGCTGAGCCGTTGGCGACTCCCGAAGGCGAATGACGCGCTGATGCGCCGCCTCTTCATCGACAGCGGCATCTTCCGGTCCCTCCAACGATACTTCTCCTTCAAGCTCATTGAGGAAGCGCCGCTCGACGGACTGTCGACGACGCACCAGGGAGTACACAAGCCGAAGCTGCTCGCAGCGTTTCCTCATGGCGTTGTCCCTGTGGGTGTGGTGATGCTTCGACTGGCGCAGCTTGAGCGCAACCTTCCCGCGACGACACTCGGCGCCTCGGTCATCTTCGCACTCCCCATACTCAGGCAGGCGCTATCTTTGTTTGGTGTCGTGCCCGCCACGGCCCAAAATCTGCAGCGCGAGCTGCGGCGGCCACCGCCGCAGAATCGCGTCGTCGTCACGCCGGGGGGGATTGCCGAGATGTTTCTGACACAGCAGGCCCGAGAGGTGGTCCTTCTCGCGCGGCGCAAGGGCTTTTGCAGACACGCTCTCCAGGCTGGCGCCGACTTGGTACCTGTCTACTTTTTTGGGCACTCGCAGCTGTATCACCGAGTCGGTTCGGGGCCGTTGGGCGCGGCGCTCCAGGACCTCTCGCGCGCCTTGCGCATGTCCCTCATCCTCGCAGTCGGTGCCTCGTGGCTCTCACCAATCGTCCCTCTCCAGAAGCCCATCACCGTGGTGGTAGGACGGCCGATACACGTAGCAGAGCCCATTGAGAGCCCCTCGCAAGAGCAGGTGGATGAGCTGCACGCGCGCTTCTGTGTGGAGCTCAGGCGCATCTTCGAGCGCTACAAAGGTGAGCACTCCGCAGACTTCGCGCAGAGGCGCCTCTACTTTGAGGACGAGGCACTGCAGCCTGAAGATGAGGCGCTCGAGCGAACGGCTGAGGAGGCACAACGGCGGGAGCAGTTCCACATCTTCCCGCAGAGGCTCTCGAGCTTGTAGAACAGCAACCGGTGCAGCTTATGGTTGTAGTCAGAGTCAATGATTGTTGTGATGATAGGTCAATCTACTATATTCTTCGTGGTATTTGTATTACTACTATTCGCATCTTCATCTATTTCTAGTTGTAGTTGTAGTTCTACTAGAACTTATTGAACTAATACTAATAATAGTTTTAGTTATATAGGGTTCCTAGTTCTAGTAATAGTATTCGTATTCGTTCATATGTCGAGTACTTGTCCAAGTGCAGGTTACA
>MDSY01112605.1_pt1 | contig 11130 bp, 25 predicted proteins | sample 811131 | NCBI WGS metagenome assembly MDSY01 (sample SAMN05326643, study PRJNA326480) | marine metagenome | isolation source: seawater | place: Atlantic Ocean: South West | collected 2010
ATTGTGTTACGTAATAGGATTTATAATTTTAACGCATTCTTAATTGGAAGATACTATTGACATAAATGAAAGTTCTAAAGTACAATTAGACGTTAAAAGTTTAATAGGTATTGTAGCTGGTATTATTTCTCTTGCAGGTATATGGTTTACATTAACTGCAGAAATTTCTCAGCTACAATTAGATGTTGTACGTATGCAAGATGATGTAGGACTTAATCATGAGTTCAGAGTTAAGTGGCCTAGAGGTGAAATGGGTGCGTTACCTGATGATGCTAAACAAGATTTAAAAATAGACTATTTACAGAAAGAAGTTGAGTATCTTCGTAAGGTAGTTAAAGATTTAGAAATTAAACAAGCAAAAACTGAATAATGAAATTAAGTAAAAACTTTACTAGGCAAGAAATTGAACGTAGTAACACTGCTAAACGATTAGGTATATCTAATGAAATGTCAGAAAAGCATTTGGCAAATATGACTAAGCTGTTAGATAACATTATACAACCATTACGTGAATCTCTTGGGCCTATACGTATAAGTAGTGGGTACAGAGGAAAAGATTTAAATCGAGCTATTGGTGGTAGTCGTAAATCACAGCATTGTAAAGGTCAAGCATTAGACATTCAGTTTTGGCAAGACGGTAAGATGATGAACGAACTTATCTATGAGTGGATTTTAGATTCAGGTGTAGAGTTTGACCAGATGATTAACGAATTTGACTTTTCTTGGATACATATATCTTTAGTGGGAGTTGATAATAGAAACCAAGTACTCGAAGCCTACAAAGATGAGGATGGAGATACTAAATACAAATACGCAGATGTTTAAAGATATACTTAAAAGTTTAGTGGGGCAGGCCTCAAGCATTATAGATGAGGTAGTTACAACTGACGAAGAGAGATTAGCACTTAAAAACAAGCTTGAACAACTAGGTCAAGAACATGAACAACAAGTGTTTAAGCTAGAGGTAGAAGACCGCAAAAGTGCACGTAATTTATTTGCAGATGATAGCATTATACAAAAAGTTCTTGCAATTATCTTTACGGGTGCATATTTTTTCCTATCTTACACCATGTTTAAGTACTTTGTTATGAATACGTTAGAATTATCTGACTATGAAATAGGTTTTATAAGTACTGTATTTGGAGCAATGTCAAGTAAAGTAAACACAATAATTGACTTTTTCTTTGGTGGCTCTTCTAAAAAATAAATAGTAATGGCAATAGAAGAAAGCGTTTGTTATAAGATTTTAAAGCGTTCAGAGGTAGGTAGAAAGAAATATGGTGTAACCATGGAGCGGAAAGACTTAACTGAATTACAATGGCTTATACACGCTCAAGAAGAGGCTATGGATTTAGCTGTATACTTGGAAAAGCTTATTACAGAAAAATCTAAGTCATGATTGAGTATTTAATTATTGGTTCTACTGGTACAAATAAAGATTACGTACCTGAAAAAAAAGAATACAATTTATCTGTATCTTGTGATGTAATTCACTTTAACGGACAACTATCTAGGTATAAAGCGAGTTCGGAGCACCCATCCTCAAATGAAACCTATAAGCATATAGCGTATATAGGAGGTAAAATAGATGGCAAAGCTTCCGATACCGCCACCTGGAAGCAATACGATAGCATGGAGAACATAGTGATGTACCACTTACTTTACAATCAAAACTTGAAAGTAGGATGTTCATCACTTTTTTTTGATGTATCTGCAGGTATAGATGTACGAAGGTGGTTAATTGATATAGGTGTTAATAAAAAAAACATAATGTAATGAGAATAGAGATAGGTTTATATAGTGGTATCTTATTAGGTGTTAGAAGTTTTGCTCAAGACGAGACATATTCATATGCAGAAACACATGTATACATACCTTTTATATATATAGCATTTATAAATGAACCACAACCTGAAGAATAATGGCAAGAAATTCATTAGCAGGTAAAGGAAAGGGTAAAAGTAAAAGTGCACAATACTACGCTGCAAACCCTGAAGCTCGTAAAAAAAAGCAAGCTTACGACAAGAAATATCACTCTACAGATAAACGTAAAAAATACAGGTCTGAACTTAATGCTAAGAACCGTAAGTCAGGTACTTATGGCAACAAAGATGGTAAAGATATGTCTCATAAAAAAGACGGTAAGATGGTGAAGGAAAGTCAATCTAAAAATAGAGCAAGAAATCGTGGAAGAAAGTAAAAAAAACGACGAATTACGTAGTTATTTATTAAAGAATCCAGACAAACTACGTGGAGATTATGCTTACACAGCTGATATGTTTAACACTACATATGAATCTGTAAGGCATCAAGCAAGAAGACTTAGAGCTGCATTTGATGAAGAGCTAAAAGCTGCATCATACTCATCGGCAGAAGTGCCAGAAGAGAAAGTTATAACTAATGAAAAGAAAGATTCATTACTTGTATCTGTAGAGAATAGTAGTAGAGTCAAATCATTAGATGACCTTATAACTAATTGTAATGTAGACTTGTCTACCTGGGAGGTTGATTGGTTTGATATTGGTACATACGAAGTTACGGGGTTTGACAATGATAGGAAACCTATTACTGTAACTATGTATAGAACTAAAGCAAAGTTTAAGAAGATTGACGTCTGGAAAAATATTGCTATATTAAAAGAAGATTTAAAACAAGACTTATTCGAAACTTTCCAAAGCTATGCACTTAAACCTACTTTTAATACTGATACAGAAGAAGGCGAAGGCTATTTGCTCGAAGTGGGGGCGTACGACTTGCATCTTGGTAAGTTGGGTATTAGCGGTGACGATTATAGTCTTGATGTGGCTAGGGATAGGCTTTTCTCTGCTATTGATTCCCTTTTTCACAGAGCGAGAGGATTCCGAATTGAAGAAATAGTCTTTGTTGTAGGTAATGACTTCTTAAATATAGATAGAGCCAACCCATTTAACTCTACTACAGCTGGTACACCACAAAGTAATACAGTATCTGCATACGAAGCTTATAGATATGGAAGAAAATTGTTAGTCGAAGCTATCAATTTGTTATCAAAAAAAGCTCCTGTGCGTGTTGTCGTTGTTCCTGGTAATCATGACGAAGAATCTATGCTACACATGGGTGACGCATTAGAAGCTTTATACGAAACAACTCCGCATATAAACGTTGATAATAGCCGACCTTTAATGAAGGCTTACAAGTATGGTGAATGTTTACTTATATTTGACCATGGTAACAGAGTTAAGAACTATAAAAACCTTGCGTCTGTTATCTCGCAACGATTTAGAGATGTATGGAGCAGTGTGAGACACATTGAGGTGCACAGAGGGCATCTACATAGCCTTAAATCAAGTACGATGGGTCAGGTTGAAGAGCTTAATGGTATTGCAGTGCGACATTTAGGAAGTATGAGCCCTACCGACCAATGGCATGATGATAGTGGATACTTATCTACAGTTAAACGTGCACATGCTTTTGTATGGCACAAGAAAAATGGAATGCAGTGTGAGTATTATTACAACGTACCTGTAGGTTAAAACTACCGTGCAATCCTTTAGGTTTTAATTTTAAAATTTATGAAAGATTTTCTAAGAGTTTATACACATGAGTCTTATATAATATTGATAGACTTCATATATAGTACACAATCAGTTCCTTCCCCCGATGGATTGAAGAACGAATGCCTAGAGCAGCTCACACATATTTGGTATGAGGACTGCGGGCATTTGTGTCTTAACTAATCTTTTTTTTTTAAATACTTTTTTTTCTTTTTGCAAGCACAATTAAGCTTACAGCAATTTTGTACTTTATCTTCAGGTATCTTTTGACTACGTTTAAGGTCATACCTTTCTTGATTGATGCTCTTAGAGCTCTTGTGATTATTCCACGCATTTTTAATTGCTTTAATGATTAATGAAATATGTTGCATCATTTATCTCGATTACTAAATGACTCTATTACGACAATTAAGCACAATATAGTCACGATTAAAATTATTACGTTTTGTATCATAGTAGTTTTCCTTTACTTAGTTCTGCATCGATTATTGTATACCCCCAAGCGTAAGCTTCGTTAGGGCTAAGAAATTGTTTAGAATATTGTGTACTCCAGTTACCTGTCTTAACACCTCTCTTGTATATTCCACAAATCCAACCGCTGTTTCTTTCTGCTAATGGACTTACTTGAATCCACCAACCTTTGTGCATTAACAATTCTATTTCTTTGTCTTGCATTTTATTCTTTGTTTAAAGCTTCAAATCTTTTTACTTCAAGATTTTCTAAAGCACGTTCTAAATCGTTTTCGCTTACTTTCATACCAAACTTTTTTCTAAGAAATCTTTTAGCTTTATTAAAGCCTTTACCAGAACTTGAATACAAATCTACTACGTAGTCTATAATTTCTTTATTTCTTTTCTCTTCTTTGATTTTCATAACTGACTCTACTTATGTTAGCAGATTTAACTCAAAGTCAATGGTAGAGTGACTTAAGCTCTACCTTCGACGCTGAATTGCCTAGCACCCCTGCCAGGACTTTGCATTGTATGCCCAACTCAAGCTTGGTACTCTCTATCTTTTATTTCAGTTGTAAACCCTAGTTTTGATATAACATCAAATAGAATTATACTTATCTCACAACCATGTTTTCCTGCATGTTCAGAATTTAATCTAGAAAACAAATTAGCATTCCAATACTTATCATTGAGAATATCTAATCTATCACCTATACAAACTTCTCTAGACGTAAGTTTAATACCTACTGATTGCAAAGTTAACTTACCTCGTTTCATTTCATATTTTTTAACTAGATAAGTTAAATCATTGAAAAACATTGGAGCTTTATATAACCGTTTACTAGACATCTAGCAATTCTGTTATGTTAGTAATTTTCTTTTCAAGAGTTTTAATTTGCGCTTTTAGTTGCAAGTTAATTTCTTTTAGTTGTTTATTACTTTTTTCTCCAATATTGTAATCTTTTTCACCTCCAGGTCCATATATACTTTCTCTTACATACAAAGTTAAGGATTGATATAGCTCTCTGCTACTTTTATTCATACATAAAGTTTCTTCATACATGTTTATGTAATGAAGTATCGTCGCGTGATGTTTGTTAAACATCTTACCCACTTGAGATACTGTTACATTAAAGTACTCTTTAACTACTGCAGCTATAATAGCGTTTGTTTCAACGTATACTCTTTTTCTACTACCCAGCATATCATATTTAATATCTTCATGCAGGTAAGCTTTAATAAATATACTAGAAATTAAATCTTTTTCTTTATCCGTAATGCTCAGGGAACATACTCTTTGCAAGTTGTTCATCCAAGGCTTCGATTTTAATACAGATTTTTGTACTTTCTCCATGTGCTTTTTCTTTTTCTTGTTTAGTACTATCTATTCCTAAATTAGATTGAACCACTGCATTCTCGTGCAGCAGTTCATCTATTTGTTTTTTAATTTCTTTATTAGAGAAATAAGGCGTCAAGCCTACTTTTATTTTCGTATCCATATATTCCTGATTTTACTAATGTAGCTGAATGTGGTATTTCTTCATTAAAATACAACCAAGCTTCCATTGTTTTTATTTCACCTTCTCTGTCTATAACTCTAACAGAAACTTTCTCTCTTACATACCAATCTGGATGGTGTTCTAGTATGTCTAAGTTAGACATAGTTGTTTCATTTACACTATAAACCTCACCTGATATGTTAGTTGTGTTTAATGATTTAGACACGAAAGGTATACCACTTTGGTACATAACAAACTTATCTATTGTTATAGCTCTACCTATAAACTTAGAGCTATCCATTAACACATTGTTTGAGTGTCCGTGTTTTAGTGTCCCGTATACAAATACTAATTGCTCTTCCATTAAACTATGTTTATTTTACTGTCGTTATAATCAGAAGTGTAATCATCATTTACAAATCTTTTATATATATCTAGTGTTACGTCAACTGACTTGTTACCATGTTTGATTGCATCTTCACTCATCTTGTATACACCGATACCAAATGGAGCTTTAAGCTCAATCATAATAAAATAAAAGTCTTTCTTCTTAGTACCATTAGCATAGAAAGCAGCTTGATGCGTAAGGTTGTAATCATTTAAGAACTTTTGAAAACTATCTGGGTCAGCTTTTTTGCTGGTAGTTTTTAAGTCTACTATATAATCATGTCCTTGAGCATCTACTTTCCCCTTGCATTTTAATCCTGTCTTAACGTCTAACCAAAAGTGTACGACTTCTCTTTCTTGCGCACCTTTAAGTAATTCATTAGCGTTTTTATGCTTAGATAATCTTTCTTGCATAGATTCAAATGCAAATTCATAATGAGCTGGTACTGGTTTTCTATCTCCAATAGTTTCTAAGAACTCTGCATATAACTCTTTACCTGCTTTAGTACGTTTATCAATCTTTGGTGCATACACATAACGTTTATCAAACTCTTCTGGTTCAAGTATAAAACAATGGAATGCACTTCCTACTAATAAAGCTTCTGATTCTTTGTGTTCAGTATTTAAATAATGTTCTAACTGTAGTGTACTACCTGATGATAATTGTTTAGACATGCTGCTTGTTACATACATATTGTCTGCAAAATAAGACTCATCGTCTTTAATGTAATCGTCTGTTAATGTTTTGATTTCTCTCATTATAGTAGTGTGTATTTAGTTACATGTGCATCTGTGTTCCACCTTGTTGGTGCTGCAATAGTTTCTTTATTAATTGTTTTACCGTCTTCTATCAGCGTAAATATTGTAGCTGCTAGTCTTGTATTACCAAGCTCTTTAAAGGCTTCTAGTGATGTAATACTGTCGTGTGTTTTAAACCATTCTAATAGTCTAGTCTTGTGTGTGCTTTTCTGTAGTTTCATTTTCAAGGATTCTAATTATTACTCCTGGGTTTTCTTTATCAACATGGTATCCATGAAAGTATGGTACTAAGTTGTGTACATCATCATCTTCAATCCAATCGTACTTAACCATCAAGTCTTGTACTGTTTGTGCGGGATTGATATAGTCAAACCTTCGTCTGCTATTGCGTATGAAATAGAAAGATATATGCAAGGGTTTAGGTAAGTCTTTAGTGAGTTCGATAAACCGTTCAGTCTGTTCGACGTAATAGCTCTTGCTCTTCTTTATATACTCTCTTGTTGCCTTGCTGTTTATCAGGTATTTACCTGTCCATTGCTTGCTGTTCTTACTTGAACTAACATTAAATGGTATAAATATTTCATTCTTTTTCATGTGGGTCGGGTATATATAGGCTTAACGTTTCTGCTGCCCATAGTTTAACTTCTTCAATCAACTTTAACATCTCTAAGTTGTTAAGTTTAGTAGTACTATCTGTAGTGTCAAACCACTCATCATTTATTAGGGTTTTCTTTTTAAGAAAAGTTTGCTTGATAAGCTCGTGTGTTTCTTGTTTATTATACCCTGTGTAATCAGATATAAGTTTAACAACGACACCCCAATAATATTGATTTAACTGGTTACTTCTTTTAGGTTTGTACTCTTTGATAGTTACTTCAACAATCTTGTCTTCGTATCTACAAATGTCTTGATTCAATCTTTCTATGTCTTCAAAATTTAGCCTGCATTTTATCACCTTAGCTGTATGTATTAACTTCATAATATATTAGGGGTAGTGTTACCTACCCCCATATAATTATTTAGAATGGCATATCAGCTCCCGCTGTGTTACTATTACTTGTAACATGAGCATCATATGCAGCTTTGTATGCTGCTTGGTCTGCTGGTGATAAAGTTTTGTTATACTTATCTGTCCATTGCAAAGGTTCTTCAGCAGGTGTAGAGTATTTATAATCTACTACTGTCTTAACTACAGGTGTACCTGTGTCTTTGTCATTAGTCCAATACTCTCTAGAGCATAACAATACATTAATATCTTTACCTAATGTTTCTTTGCAAGCTAAAGGAACGTTGTTAAGATTTTTAACTCCAGTTGAACGTAGGAAGCCTGCAAATATCTTTTTACGTATAGCTACTGCAGCTTCAGACGTTGTAGCATCAGCTCCAGACATTTTAAGATATGCAATACCTTGTTGGTTCTGAACCTTGAACTCTGTGTAAGGCATACCCGTGTAACCTTCTCTTTGTTTAGAAGATTTAACTTCCATTACTCTTACTTTGTGCACTCCTGCTTGTAGGTAATTAGTAGTTTTACTAACTTCTACGTCATTTAAATTTTCAAACATTTTTTTTGTTGTTTGGTTTATAATTAACTATAATACTCTTCGCATTTATCTATAACCAATGCTAGGTCATTTGGTATCATCAACTCATCAAACATTTCCATAGGACTTTTTGCTGAATCTTTACCATTTGATTGTGTTCTAAACTGAAACTTAGTTTGGCCTTCACCATAATAGTTGTCGGTATATAAACACAATACAAATTCTTTTTCTACTCTTTTCTTCCACCTGTTACCGTCAACAGCTACAAATCTTTCTTGCACACCGTCTTCTCCGTCATAAGCACCATCGATAGCTAAGAACACTATGTACTTATCACTGTTCTTACTCATGTTTAAGATTCTATCTATCTCTTTATTATAAAACGACCACACGTCAAAGCCCTTAAACCTAATGTCTGCTTCTCTGTATATCATCTCTACTAAAGATGTGAATGATTCTATTACGATAGTATCAATGTCTGTAGATTCTACAGCTTTTTTAAACGCTGCATTAAACGTGTTTAAATCAGGGATACCTACGTTTTTAAATTTCATAGCACCTTTAAATGGTAATTGCTTACGCTCTATATTTAAAACTGCTGTTGTTTCTGGGTTAAGATTTCTTAAGGATGATGACTTACCTGAGCCACTCTTTCCTACTACAATAATGTTAGGTTTCATTTGTTTTTTGTCTTTAGTTGTTTGATTTGTTCTATGCTATAGGTTTTGCTCTTTTTGTTAGATGAACTTACAAATTTTACAAAACCTCTTAGCATAACTTTGTCTCCTTTACTGATTCTTTCTTTCAATTCACTAAATGTTTTGTTAACAACAGAACGTATAGTTTCTTTACTGAAAGGTAGTGTGTCGTTGATTTTATCAACTATATCCTTTGAGTTTTTCATGTAGGTAAAGATACAAAAATATTTGTTATTAACAAAGTGTATTAGTAAATATCTTCTATTTCGTCAAATTTTGTTAAGTAGTTTGTCCACTTCAACCATTTGCTTCCTATACCAATATTTCTACCCTTTGCAAATATAATTTCTGCTTTTCCTTCTGTGCTTTTGCCTTGGTCATCTGCATTAAAACCGTAATATTCTGGTCTGTATACAAAGACTACTGCATCTGCAGCCTGCTCTATCTCACCTGATTCTCTTAGATTAGATAGCATCGGCCTGCACCCTTCATTACGTTCCACACCTCTTGATAGTTGTGATAAAGCAATAACTGTAATATCAAGCTCTTTAGCTATATTTTTAAGGGAGCGTGCAATGACAGATACCTCTTGCTCCCTGCTTCTTCCTTTAAGCATGTTGCTCACAAGCTGGAGATAATCTATCATTACAAGCTTAACACCCTTAGTAATAACATATTGCCTAATTTTATTAAGCAAGTAGCGAAGACTAGTACTTTTACAATCGTCTATATACAAAGGTAACTTCTCTATACTACCAGTGGCTTTATGTATAGTATTCCACTCGTCATTTGTTAACGTACCTTTTATAAGGTAGCGATTGTCAATCATAGTTTCGCAACTTAGTATTCTCGACATGAGCTGAGTACTAGACATCTCGTAAGAGAATATAACGCTATTATGGCCTGCTCTAGCAGCATTTGACGATAAAGCCAATGCAAAGGATGTCTTACCCATAGATGATGCACCACCGACTATAATAAGGTCTTGAGGTTGCCAACCACCTGTAAACCTATCGATAGAATCAAATCCTGATGTTATACCACTTATACCTGATGATAGTGAGTTCTTTTCTATAATCGCTATAGTATCACGCAAGTGCTGAGATATTTCTACTATAGAACCTACATCTGATTTATTGACATCAAGCAAAGACTTTTCTATAATAGATATATTATCATCTACGTCTTTATTGTCTATACTATACAGTACTTCTTGGCATAAAGATTTAACCACAGATTTTTTATGGTCGTTTTTAAGGTGCATAATACAGGTTAGAGTCTCGTGCATGTAACTTATACCACTATCTGAGCAAGCAGCTACATGGAATGCTATGTTATCTACACCTTTAATCTCTGTACAAGCTTTTAGTAAGTCAAACTTTCTACCATTTTGATACTCTGCATCTAGCCATACAAATATTTCACGACATATCGGGTCAGTAAATAACTCTGGTATAAGTTGTTCATTGTACTCATAATAGTCAGCCTTTTTATGTATAAGCTTACTAATAAGGATTTGCTCTATATTACCGTTCATCTCTTTGAGGTTTAGTATTAGTACTGATGTAGTTTTGACCTGCTACAAATTCATCATTATAACGTTCATGTTTAATCCATCTCTCTGCGTCAGGTAATCTAGGTACAAAAGAACCTCTACGTTCTTCTCTTACCTTGTATTCTAACTGTGCATTAATAGACTTCATAATTTTACTAACTAACGATTCATCAGGACGTAATCTTTTCCATTCAAACATGGCTTTTTTCTTACCAACTTTGATAGGATACTTAAGCCAAAATTCTTCAAAAGTATTTTCTAGTCTTATACGTTCTGGTGTTGTCATACGTACCCCTTTCTTGTTAAGCAACTTTTTTGCTTTGTTTCTAAATGCAATGAATTCACCTTTGATTTCGATGTAGCCATTATATTCAAGCTCTAGGTAACATAAGTCTAACTGTTCATCACAAAACCCATACACCTTACCTATTGCAGGATGCCGTATCTCGTGAAGGCTCGTTGAGATATGGTAATCTAGCACTAAGTAAGATATAAGGTTTATGTCTATGTCTGTATCTTCATACGTACACAATAATGCGTTTATAGACGTTGTTAGTTTAAGCATCCATTATCTTTCATGTGCTTAACAATCTTTTGAACAACTTTCTTGGATATTTCGCTACCCTTACCTACAATACTGTTCATCACGTTGTCATCAGACTCCATGTTGTGTGTAATATAGTGAGTCATACCGTTAAACAA
>MDSY01044507.1_pt1 | contig 11129 bp, 10 predicted proteins | sample 811131 | NCBI WGS metagenome assembly MDSY01 (sample SAMN05326643, study PRJNA326480) | marine metagenome | isolation source: seawater | place: Atlantic Ocean: South West | collected 2010
CAAGCTTTAGGTTTTGACTTAACCTTTACAGATCAATTAATAATAATAATTACAGCCTTATTAGCTTCTATTGGCTCAGCCGCAGTTCCAGGGGCAGGTATGGTTATGTTAGTGATTGTCCTTGAAGCTGTTGGTTTTCCTGCAGATAAATTAGCCATTGGATTGGCATTGATCTTTGCTGTAGATAGACCTTTAGATATGTGTAGAACAGTTATTAATGTTACTGGAGATGCAACGGTTGCATCACTAGTAGCCAAATCTGTTGGCAAATTTCACGACAATCCTTCACCTAAGTTATAACTGACAATTACTGGAAGGATTGCATTTTACTTTTTAAATATTTATTTAAATTAATATTTATCAATAATTTTAAACAAATAGTACCATTTTGATAAATATTTGAGATTTATTCTTTTTTTAAGATGTTTATTTGGTTAATTAAAAATAAAATTTTAATCTTTGTAGAATAATATAAATAATATGACATTTATTCATTTACATCATCATTTTAACCGTTGCAATCAAGCGATTTAAAAATGTATTGAATAAAATCAAAATATTAATAAACCCGTTTGAGCAAATCAAACGGGTTTTTTCATAAACCATATTTGCCCAAGCATTAAAGAAAAAAAATGAGTATTTTAAGAATTGCAGTTCAAAAATCAGGAAGGTTAAACCAAGATTCAATGAGAATCTTAAAAGACATTGGAATTTCTATTGATAATGGAAAAGATCAATTAAAAGCAGCCTCAAGAAATTTCCCCGTAGAAGTTTTTTATCTTAGAAATGGAGACATCCCTCAGTATTTAAAAGATGGCGTAGTAGATGCTGCTATTATCGGGGAGAATGTTTTAATAGAGAAAGGAACAGATATAAAATTTATTGAACGTTTAGGTTTTTCCAAATGTAAAGTTTCCATTGCTGTACCAAAAGAATCTGAAGCGAAATCTTTAAAAGATCTAGCAGGAAAAAGAATCGCAACTTCCTATCCAGAAACAGTTAAGAAATTTTTAAAAGAGAAAAACATTGAAGCACAATTACATCAAATAAATGGTTCTGTAGAAATAGCTCCAAATATTGGATTAGCAGATGGAATTTGTGATATTGTTTCAAGTGGAAGTACGCTGTTTAAAAATGGATTAAAAGAAATTGAGGTCTTGTTAACTTCAGAAGCTGTTTTAGCAGTTTCTCCTAAAATTTCAGAAGAAAGAATGGCTATTTTGAAAAAGATTCAATTTAGGATTCAATCTGTTTTAAAAGGTAGAAATTCTAAATATGTTTTGTTAAATGCACCCAATGACAAATTAGATGCTATTTTAAACTTATTGCCAGGCATGAGAAGTCCTACTGTATTGCCATTAGCTGAAGAAGGATGGAGTTCTGTTCATACTGTTATTAGTAAAAATCAATTTTGGGAAATAATTGATGAATTAAAAACATACGGTGCAGAGGGTATTTTAGTCTGTCCAATTGAAAAAATGGTGTTATAAGATGAAAATAATTATAAATCCATTAAAAAAAGATTGGGCTCAAATCTTAAAAAGACCCACAAAGACTGTTGATGACATTGAAAATACAGTGAATCAAATTTTTAATGATGTTCAAAAGAATAAAGACATAGCTGTACATAAATACACGGAATTATTTGACGGTGTTGCCATAGAAAATAATCTTGTTTCTGAACAAGAAATTAAAGAGGCGATTGCGACTGTTCCAGATAAATTAAAAGAAGCAATAAAACTCGCGAAAGCCAACATTCACAAGTTTCACTTAGCGCAACAGACTTCTACCGTTTTTGTTGAAACAACTAGGGGAGTTTCTTGTTGGCAAGAAAAAAGACCCATCCATAAAGTTGGATTATACATCCCTGGGGGAACAGCTCCTTTGTTTTCAACAGTACTAATGCTTGCTGTACCAGCTCAAATAGCTGGTTGTAAGGAAATTGTGTTGTGTTCACCACCCAATAAAGATGGGAACATTCATGCTGCTATTTTGTATGCAGCTGATTTGTGTGGGGTGACAAAAATTATCAAAGTAGGAGGGATTCAAGCGATAGCGGCATACACATTTGGAACTGAAAGTATTCCAAAAGTTTATAAAATATTTGGTCCTGGAAATCAATACGTAACTGTCGCCAAGCAAATCGCTACAAAATATGGAGTTGCTATTGATATGCCTGCAGGACCCAGTGAATTATTAGTTGTGGCAGATGATTCTGCAAATGCAAGTTATGTCGCTTCAGATTTATTAAGTCAAGCAGAACATGGAACAGATAGTCAAGTGATATTGGTTTCAACTTCAAAAGAATTTGTAAAGGAAGTCTCAGAAGAATTAAAAAAACAATTGTTAGAATTACCAAGAGTAGATATTGCCCAAAAAGCAATTCATAATTCGAAATCAATTTTTGTTGAAAATGATCAAATAGCACTAGAATTAATTAATGAATATGGTCCTGAACACTTTATTGTTTGTACTAATAATAATGATTATTATGTAAAGAACATAGAGAATGCAGGCTCTGTATTTATTGGGAATTATACTCCAGAAAGTGCTGGAGATTATGCTTCTGGTACCAACCATACACTCCCAACAAATGGTTTTACTAAGGCCTATTCAGGAGTAAATTTAGATAGTTTTACAAAGAGTATAACCTTTCAAGAAATAACTAAAGAAGGGATACAATCCATTGGTCAAGCTATAGAGCTGATGGCTGAAACAGAGGGGTTACAAGCACATAAAAATGCAGTTTCAATCCGTTTGAAAGACTTGTAATTAAAAAAATATTATGAAAAAAAAGTTCAGTATTAACAACCTAATCAGAGACAATATTAAAAACATCTCACCCTATTCATCTGCAAGAGATGATTTTAATAACACCTCGTCAGATGAAATGGTTTTTTTAGATGCCAATGAAAATCCTTTTCGAAATGGTTTAAATCGATATCCAGATCCATATCAAACCAAAGTAAAAAAAGTACTTTCAAAAATTAAAAAAATTGAAGAAAAATTCATCTTTTTAGGAAATGGAAGTGATGAAGTGTTGGATTTAATCGTTAGGGCATTTTGTGAACCAAATGTGGACAATATCATAACTCTTCCTCCCACTTATGGTATGTATAGCGTTATAGCAGAAATAAATGCCATAGAAAATAAACGGATTTTATTAAACAAAGAGTATCAACCTATAGTACAAGAAATTTTAGACGATGTTGACTCAAATACTAAAATTTTGTTTTTGTGTTCTCCTAATAATCCCACCGGAAATAGTTTTAAAGCAGTAGATATAGAAAATTTACTTGTAAATTTTAAGGGTTTGGTTGTTATAGATGAGGCATACATAGATTTTTCGACCGAAGAATCTTGGTTGTCAAAATTATCCTTATTTCCAAATTTAATTATAGTGCAAACCTTATCAAAAGCCTATGCATTGGCTGGAATACGTATAGGGATATGTTATGCGTCAGAAGAAATATTAACCGTTTTAAATTCTATAAAACCCCCTTATAACGTAAATGATTTAAGTCAACAGAAAGCAATCGATAGACTTCAAAAAATTGAAGAAATTGAAAATGAAATCTTACAATTAATTAGTGAGAGAAAACGACTTAAAAAGGAGTTGGAATGTTGCGTGAGTTATATTCAAAAAGTATATCCTTCTGATAGTAATTTTTTATTGGTAAAAGTAGATGATGCTACAAAGCGTTACAATCAGTTAATAGAGTTTGGAATCATTGTAAGAAATAGATCATTAGAACCTTTATGTAATAATTGTTTGCGAATTAGTGTTGGAATTTGTGAAGAAAATCAAAGACTAATTAGAGCTTTAAAAGCAATACAATAAAAATTATTATTTCGAAGATAATTCGAAATTAAAAATTAAAAATATGAGTAAAAAAGTATTATTTATTGATAGAGATGGAACACTAGTTATAGAACCTCCTGTTGATTATCAGTTAGATAGCTTTTTGAAGCTAGAATTTTATCCAAAAGTGTTTCAATACATGGCTAAAATAGCTAAGGAATTAGACTATGAATTGGTGATGATAACCAATCAGGACGGTTTAGGAACAGATAGTTTTCCTGAGGATACTTTTTGGCCTGTTCAGGAAAAAATTATAACTGCTTTTAAAAATGAAGGTGTTGTTTTCTCAGAAGTATATATCGACAAATCATTTCCTCATGAAAACGCTATTACTAGAAAACCAAGAACAGGTTTGTTAACAAAATATTTTTCTGAAGACTATGATTTAGAAAATTCATTTGTTCTTGGAGATAGGATCACAGATATGGAATTGGCAAAAAATTTAGGAGCTAAAGGTATTTATTTGTCTGATAATAACAAATTGGGGACTGATGAAATTGAAGCTTCTGAACATGATATTTTAGAACATATTGCTTTAATGAGTGGTGATTGGTCAAAAATCTATGAGTTTCTTAAATTAAAAGATAGGGTTCAAGAAATTACCAGAAACACAAATGAAACAAAAATTTACATAAAATTAAATTTAGACGGATCTGGTAAAAATGACATTCATACTGGATTGTCCTTTTTTGATCATATGTTAGATCAAATAGGAAGACACGGTGCAATGGATTTAACGATTAAGGTAGATGGTGATTTAGAAGTTGACGAACACCACACGATAGAAGATACAATGATCGCCTTTGGTGAACTTTTTAACAAAGCATTAGGAGATAAATTAGGGATTGAAAGATATGGATTTTGTCTACCAATGGACGACTGTTTAGCACAAGTTGCAGTTGATTTTGGTGGAAGGAATTGGTTAGAATGGAAAGCAGATTTTAAACGAGAAAGAATTGGAGACATGCCAACAGAAATGTTTTTCCATTTATTCAAATCATTTACAGATGGTGCAAAATGTAATTTAAACATAAAAGCCGAAGGGGTAAATGAGCATCATAAGATTGAGGGTATTTTTAAAGCTTTTGCAAAAGCTATGAAAATGGCCGTAAAAAGAGATGTAAATAAAATGTTTTTACCCTCCACTAAAGGAATGTTGTAAGTTATAATTGATGTAAATGAAATTAGTAATTATAGATTACGGAGCTGGAAATATCAAAAGTATTCAATTTGCTTTAATGCGCTTAGGAATTAATGCTATTTTATCTAACAATATTGACGAAATAATGAATGCAGACAAAGTAATTTTCCCAGGAGTTGGAGAAGCTAGTTCAGCAATGAAAATGCTTCAGGAAAGTGGGTTAGACAAAGTAATTCCAAAATTAACACAACCTGTTTTAGGAATTTGCTTAGGGATGCAATTGATGTGTAAATCCACTGAAGAGGGAAATACAAAAGGGTTGGGAATTTTTAATGCTCACGTAAAACGTTTTTCAAATTCAGTAAAAGTTCCTCAGATGGGATGGAATGTTATTTTTAATTTAAAAACGAATTTATTCAAAGGGATTAAGAACAAAGAGTTTATGTATTTAGTGCATAGTTTCTATGCAGAAAACTCTGAACAGGCAATTGCATTAACAGATTATGAAACAACATATGCTTCAGCTTTACAAAAAGATAATTTTTATGGAGTTCAATTTCATCCAGAAAAGAGTGGAATAGAAGGAAGTAGAATATTACAAAACTTTATAGAATTATAAAATGAGAATTATTCCAGCCATAGATATCATTGACGGAAAATGTGTTCGTCTGACAAAGGGTGACTACACTACAAAGAAAGTTTATAACGAAAACCCTTTAGAAGTTGCAAAAGAGTTTGAAGCATCGGGTATTGAATATTTACATGTTGTAGATTTAGATGGTGCAAAAGCTAATAAGATTATCAACTATAAAATATTAGAAGAAATCGCCTCTAAAACTAATTTAAAGATTGATTTTGGGGGAGGGTTAAAATCAGACAAAGATTTAGAAATAGCTTTTAATTCTGGTGCAAATCAAATTACAGGAGGTAGTATTGCTGTAAAAAATAGTTTTGTTTTTGAAGGTTGGATTGAAAAATATGGAAATGATAAAATTATTTTAGGTGCCGATTTTTATCCAGATAACTCTGGAGGGAAAATTGCAACAAATGGATGGCAAGAAGAAAGTTCTTTACAATTACTTCCCTTTATTGAGGGGTATCAGCAAAAAGGAATTAGTTATGTAATTTGCACTGATATTTCAAAGGACGGAATGTTACAAGGGCCAAGTTTTACTATTTATAATCAAATATTGAAGAATGTAACCCCATTAAAATTAGTTGCTTCAGGAGGAATATCAACATTTAGTGAATTACCTAAATTAGCCGAAAATGGTTGTGAAGGAGTTATTATAGGAAAGGCGATTTATGAAAATAAGATTAGCTTAAAACAATTAGAGAATTTTATAATACATCAATAAATGTTAACAAAAAGAATTATTCCTTGTCTAGATATTAAAAACGGACGCACTGTAAAAGGTGTTAATTTTGTAAATTTAATAGATGCTGGAGATCCAGTTATATTAGCAAAACAATATGCTGAATTGGGAGCTGATGAATTGGTTTTTTTAGATATTTCTGCCACCTTAGACGGAAGAAAAACCATGGTGGAAATGGTTTTAAAAGTAGCAGAACAAGTAAATATCCCTTTCACTGTTGGTGGTGGTATTTCCTCTATTTCTGATGTAGATTTGTTATTAAAGTCTGGAGCAGACAAAGTTTCTATTAATTCTTCTGCCATTAAAAATCCTGGGTTAGTTAATGAACTAGCAGAAAAGTTTGGACGCCAATGTGTGGTCGTTGCCATAGATGCAAAAAAAATTAATGGAGAATGGATTGTGCATTTGGCAGGAGGAACTATTGCCACAGCATTAAATTTATTTGATTGGGCAAAAGAAGTTGAAAAACGTGGAGCAGGAGAAATTTTATTTACTTCCATGAATAATGACGGTACAAAGTCAGGTTTTGCTACAGAGGCTTTGGCAAAATTATCGGTGCTATTAAATATTCCAATTATTGCCTCTGGTGGAGCTGGAAATATTCAGCATTTTGTGGATGCTTTTCAAAAAGGAAAGGCCGATGCAGCCCTTGCTGCAAGTGTTTTTCACTTTGGAGAAATACCAATTTTAAAATTAAAACAAGAACTAAAAAACAATAAAATTCCTATTCGAATTTAAGGGTTCTTAAATACAAGGTAAAAGATGAATACATTACAACATATGAAGATAGATTTCAGTAAAAATAAAGACGGTTTAGTACCCGTAATCATTCAAGATTCAACAACAAAAAATGTATTGATGTTGGGTTATATGAACCAAGAGGCGTTTGATAAGACACTAGAGAAGAAGGTCGTTACCTTTTTTAGTAGATCTAAAAATAGGCTTTGGACCAAAGGGGAAGAAAGTGGAAATATACTACATTTAGTTAACGTTAAATTAGACTGTGACAATGATACATTGCTTATACAGGTGGATCCCAAAGGCCCAACCTGTCACAAGGGCTCAGATACATGTTGGAATGAAGTAAACAATTCTAACTTTGGTTTCTTTTCAACTTTGGAAACAATCATTAAAGAAAGGATCGCGAATAAGGATACTCATAAATCATATGTAGCAAGTTTGTTTGACAAAGGAATAAATAAAATTGCACAGAAAGTAGGAGAGGAAGCTGTAGAAACTGTTATTGAAGCCATGGACGATAATGATGAATTATTCTTGTATGAATCTGCTGATTTATTATTTCATTATTTGATGTTGCTACAAGCAAAAGGATTTACCCTAAAAGACATTGAGACACAATTAAAAAATAGAAATAAATAAAATGGTACTACTTCTTAACTATTAGAATATCATGTCTATATTTAATATTTAAGGAATAAATTGCATCTTTTTAATAGTACATTTACTTTCTAAAATAAATGAATGTTTTTTAAAACTTCCAGATTATTAATTTTTATTGCTTTTTTTGCTATTTATATTATTTGGGGTTCTACCTATCTCTTGAATAAAATAGTTGTTTCTGAATTGCCACCGTTTTTCCTAGCTTCTATTCGTTTTCTAACGGCTGGTATTAGCATGATTACTATAGCTGCTATTTTAAAGGTAGATTTATCAATATCCAAAAAACAACTTTTAAATACGGTTATTATCTCGTTTTTATTCTTAGTCTATGGGAACAGTGTTTTTGTTTGGGCTTTACAATATTTGAGTAGTGGTTTTAGTTCATTAATAGCTTCAACACAACCATTATTTGTGTTAATTATAATGAAAATTATCGATCGTAAACCACTTAAATTAAGATCATTAATTGGTGTATTTCTTGGTGTTGTAGGGATGTGTTTATTAATAAGTCAGCGAGAAATTACTGCAACAGAAAATAGTTTTTTAGGAATTGCAGTGATGTTGACATGTGTTTTAAGTTGGAGTTATGGAAGTGTCTTTGTTTCAAAAGCCACATTACCTAAAAATTATTTAGTTAGTGCGGGATATCAAATGATCATTGGAGGACTGATTCAAATGGTGATTAGTATCTGTTTACAAGAAACTTGGTCTTCTCCTTCAGATTGGAGTAGTAACGTACAACTTTCGATGCTTCTGTTAGTTATTTTTGGAGGAATTATAGCCTTTACTGCGTTCAATTATTTACTTAAAAAAGTATCCACTGAGAAGGTAGCTACCTCAGCTTATGTAAATCCAATAATTGCGCTATTTATGGGATGGTACTTTTTAGATGAAAAATTAACAACTCAGTCTATTGTGGCTTCAATTATATTATTAACAGGAGTATATTTTATAGCTTCTCGTAAAAGAACTTAACAAGCCTGCTTAAAACATTATCAAAAGCAATTTTCCAATTCATTTTTAAATAGTTATTTTATATCTTACACATTAAATAGAAAGTTGTGCAAATACCTAACTACATAGCTATAATAATTGCCTTGATATTGAGTCTATCAATATCCTTTTTACAGTATTTTTATAATGAAAAGTATTCTGTAAAAAACACTGTCCTATTATTTTGCTTGAGGTCTTTTAGTATTTTTTTGTTACTACTACTATTATTTAATCCCACCATTAATAAAGTTGAATTACAAACAATAAAACCTGTATTATCAGTTTTAGTTGATAATTCTCAATCAATTTCATTTTTAAATGAAGATAAAAATATAGTTTCTTGCATTCAAAGTATTAAAAATGATCCAGAGATCGAAAAGAGATTTGATATTATTGAATTTTCTTTCGGAAATAAATTAAATAAGATAGATTCTCTTTCATTTACAGATACACAAACAAATATTTCAGAAGCTATTTCTTCTCAAAATCAATTGTATTCAAATAGAATTGCACCAATAATTCTATTAACAGATGGAAACCAAACTATTGGAAATGCGTTCGAATTTACAGATAGCAATCAAAAAATATTTCCAATTGTTTTTGGTGATACTATTCAGTTCACAGATTTGAAAATTGAGCAATTAAATGTAAATAAGTTTAGTTATTTAAAAAACGAATTTCCCGTTGAAGTTTTTTTGAATTATCAGGGTAAAAAAAGGATTAGCTCCCAATTTTCTATTTATAATAATGGGACTAGTCTATTTTCAAAAAAAATAGAATTTTCACCAACGAATAATTCTAAAACAATCCTTACAAATCTTACCTCTAATAAAAAAGGCTTACAAAATTATACTGCGTCAATAAAAGAAATTAAAGGAGAAAAAAACATTAAAAATAATACTAAAAAGTTCTCTGTAGAAGTTATCGATGAGCAAACAAAAATATTAATTCTAACTTCTGTATTACATCCAGATTTAGGTTCCTTAAAAAAGTCAATAGAAAGCAATCAACAACGTTCTGTCGATATCTTTTTAATAGATAAATTTAAAAAAGAAATTAATGATTATCAGTTAGTTATACTGTATCAATTAAATAAAAAATTCAATAAAATAATTGAAGAGGTAAAGTTGAAAAACAGAAATTATCTTTTAATTTCAGGCACAAATACCAACTGGGATTTTATCAATAATCAACAATTAAATATTACTAAAAACCATCTCAATTCAATTGAAAATTATGGAGCGATCTTTAATAATTCATATTTAAATTTTGCACAAAAAGACATCGGTTTTAATCAATTTCCACCACTTAAAGATAAATTTGGTGAGATTGCGATTTCTAAAGAACATCAAACATTGTTGTATCAACAAATTAATGGGATAAAAAGGGTTCAACCTCTATTAGTAACTTTTGACGAGAACTCTCATAAATCAGGTGTTTTATTTGGGGAAGGAATATGGAAATGGAGATCTACTAGTTTTTTAAGTGAAAATTCCTTTTACAATTTTGATCAGTTTATAGGTAATTTAGTTCAATATTTAGCATCCAATAAAAAAAGAAATCGCCTAGATTCAAACATAGAACCACTGTACTCAACAAATTCTAATATCAACATATCGGCTTTTTACAGAGATAAAAACTATAAATTTGATACAAGAGCATCTTTAGAAATTACTGTTACAAATACCGATACTAAAAAGAAACTGACCTCTCCTTTTAGATTGATCAATGATTCGTATCAAACTATAATTGAAAACCTGAATTCAGGAGTGTATAATTATAAAATCGCTGTTCTTGACCAACCATTAAATATCAAAGGTCAGTTTACAATAAAAAAAGAACAAATAGAACAACAATTTACCAATGCAAATTTTAATAAACTTTTAAAAATAGCAGACAGAACAGGAGGTGAGTTGTATTTTAAAAATGAAGTAACCAACTTAAAGAAAGCCTTGTTAAATAGTAAATCATTTTACACCACTCAGAAAAAAAAGATTGTAACGAAACAATTAATTGATTGGAAATGGATTTTAGCTCTTATCATTTCTTCATTTACATTGGAGTGGTTTTTGAGAAAATATTTAGGAAAGATTTAATAATTGTACACACATATCCTTTAGAAAAAGAACCAATAAGTCCAAAAATCTAAAGAAAATTATAGACAGATACATTGTGTTTGACAAAGTTATATTGTAAATTTGATTGAATTTTAAAAAATAAAAAAAATGGCAAGTAATCAAGTTGATTTAAAGCTTCCAAAAGGAGGTTTATTTTTAATTATCATTGCAGTAGCAGGAATAATATTATTCTCAAAATCTACAGTAACGATTAAATCTGGTCAGGCAGGGGTCCTATA
>MDSY01056253.1_pt1 | contig 11129 bp, 6 predicted proteins | sample 811131 | NCBI WGS metagenome assembly MDSY01 (sample SAMN05326643, study PRJNA326480) | marine metagenome | isolation source: seawater | place: Atlantic Ocean: South West | collected 2010
CCGGCGCTGCCGCTGGCGCCCTGCGAGTGGGACTGCTCGGGCGTCTCGCTAGTGACAGGGAGTCGCGCACCCGTTCGAAATCGAATGTTTGGAGGAAGCCACGTGCTGTGGACGGCCCCGGGGGCGCGCCTGGAAGAGCGCAGCTTCGCGCGCTGCGCCTTGCTCATTCGCCGGGCGGTGGCGGAGGCGGGCCGACTGCTCGAGGAGAAACCGGCAATCTGGGTGCATGGCAAACAGTGCCACATGCAGCGGTCCGTCGCCTTTCTGAAGTCCTCGGACGACATCGAGGACTACAAGTACAGCGGCAACAGCATGAAGGGACATCTGCTCACCGGCGCGAACGAGGAGCTCCTCAGGGAGGTGAACATGGAGTACGGGAGCAGCTTCAACGCCGTGTTGATCAACCGCTACAACGACGGCAGCGAGTACGTGGGCGCGCACCGCGACAGCGAGGAGGGCGTGGACGTGGGCGCCGGCGTGGTCGCCATCTCGTGGGGCGCGGAGCGGAAGTTCCGCGTGCGCAAGTACACTCCCGGAAAGGCGGGCGAGGTGCTGGCGACCGTGGGAACGAAGCACCTCTACGCGCTGCAGATGCAGGGCCCGCGCTTCCAGAAGGACTACACCCACGAGATCGTGGCGGAGAAGGGCGTGCAGGGCTCTCGCTACAGCTTCACCTTCCGCAAGCACGCCCCGGCGCGCGGCACCAAGCGCGCGCGGGACTGAGGTCGCGAGTGGGAAAAGCAAGGACCGCTGGCGAAAGCGGAAGGCGGACGGCGGACCGAGGAACCGCTGGTCCACCGAGGTTACGCTGCACCACGGCGATCTGCTGATCATGGCGGGCGACATGCAGGAGTGCTTCACGCATGGCATCGAAAAGGTGCCAGCTGGAACGCCGGTCTCACGGCGCCTAAACTTCACCGTGCGCCAGTTTGAACGAAAGATGTAGGCGGGTGTGCCACTCAGTTAACTAACTGCGCGTGCTCCAGCACGATCACCGGCTTGCCCGAGGTCGCGCCCACCGCCTTGCGCGCGAACGCCCAGGAGCTCTCGCGGAGGCAGAGGCAGCCTGGTGGCCAGTTGTTGTTGAGCGTTCCGCCGGTCGCAACTCGGATGTTCTCGTCGGACGTGACGGTGAAGCCGAACACGCCAGCGGACCGGTCGACGCCGCTTACGGCCACCAGAACGCGCTTGTCGAAGGCCTCGAGCGCGACCGGGATGCCGCTCGCGATGACGCGGCGGCCTGCGAGCCCTCCTTGCAGATTGAACACGTCGACGCCCGCGCACGACGCGGCGGTGAACCCGAGCGCCACGAAGGCGCTTCCAGCGGAGAGCGCGCTGTAGGTGGCGTCTTCCAGGTCCTTGACCGTGTGCACGAAGCCCTGGCCGCGCCTGTGCAGCACCCACAGCTCCAGTCCCGAGACGGCGGCCACCACGCCCGAGGAGCTGGCGTCGAAGAGCGCGATCTCGCAGTCATTCCGCGCGTGGAACAGCTCGGTCTGGATCCCCGTCGGCGCGCTGTGCAGGTGGACTGTGCCCTTGCGCAGCGCCGCCAGCGAATAGTGCGCAGCCGAGGAGCCGATCCAGCGCGCGGCGCGCGCCTCGGGGAGGCGCGCGCCGCGCGGGCCGTGCACGCTCACCAGCTGGACGTCCTCGCCTTCCAGAGCAACCGCCACGCGGTCGTCGCTGGACAGCGAGAGGTCGCGGATGGTGCACGTGCGCAGGTCGACGAAGGCGCTCGCCAGGATCACGGTCACCGGGGTCTCGTCGCGGCCGATGCGGAGCGCAACCACTTTCCACGAGTCGCTGCTCTCCACGGCGACGACCGCCCAGTGCGCGTTGATGGAGACATGGCGCGCGACGGCGTCGCCGCCCGCGATGGTGTGCGACCGAAACTGCATCATGGTGCGGATTTGGAACCCTATGCGCCGCTAAGCAGGGGCCACGCGCGGTGGCCCGTCTTGTGCGACGGATGGCTGCTAAATCAGCCCCCCCGGCCGGCCAAGGCGCGCCGCACCCCTGCCTGCCCCAGGGCACGGCGCTCGTGCCCGGCGACTGCTTCTCGCACGTCATCGACCACGCGGTCGTCGTCTGCAAGTGCGGCCGCGAGCTGTACCGCCGCACGGTCTGCGGCGCCTGCGGCGAGATCGCGGTGACGCCCAAGCCGCTCCCGCCGCCGCCGCCGGACCAGGCGGAGCGCTACGCGCGGCTGCTGCGCGAAGGGAACGAGACCACCCCGGGGATTATGGCCCGCGAGGGCCCCGACGGCCGCGAGCTGACGCCCTTCCCGCACCAGCGCCGCTTCGTGAAGATGCTGATGGGCCAGCTGGGGCGCTGCTCGTGGATTGCGCTGCTGCACGAGGCGGGGCTGGGGAAATCCGCGACGACAATCCAGGCCTTCTGCGCGCTCTGGCTAAAGCACGGCGGCGACGTCTCGATGGTGGTGAGCGTGCCGTCGGCGACGCTGCCGCAGTGGGAGGAGACGGCGCACACGTGGACGACGCTGCCCGCGAGCGCGATCCTGGCGACCAACAAGACGGAGGCGCTGCCCGCGACCGCGGAGGAGATGGCGAAGCTGCGCGTGCTGATCGTATCGCACCACACGGTGCAGCGGCTGTACAAGGCGCTGGTGCCGGGGAGCAAGACGCCGCCCTCGGCGGGGACGGTGGCGCGCGCGAAGCTGCTCTTCGAGAAGCGTTGGGAGCTGTACGCGGCGGACGAGGCGCACGTTTTTAGGAATGAGCGCACCGAGCTGTGCAAGGCCCACGAGCGCCTGGCGATGCAGGGCGCCACCAGAATTGGAATCACCGGCACCGTCGTCTGCAACGGCCCGCGCGACATGCCTGGCTTCTGCCGGTCGATCAACGCGGACGAGCGCCTCAAGCGGGTGGAGACCTGGTCGCTGGACAGGAAGTGCGCCAAGATCAACCCGGCCACCGTGGCCTACTTCCAGGAGCACTCCGACCGCGTGCGCGAGGACATGCTCAACCTGCCGCCCATGACCCGCCGCACCTTCGACTTCGACCCGCAGCTCTCCCCCGAGGAGATGCGGCAGTACAACGGCTACCTCGCGGAGGCGCGCTCCTGCCGCGCCACGCTGACCAGCGACCCCTCCGACACCGACGTCAACACGCGGCTCACGCAGCTGCTGCAGAAGATGCAGCAGGCGCTGGTCTCGCCGCTGCTGGCGCAGAAGGGCGCGCGCGCCTTCAAGGAAAACCCCGACCTCTTCCGCGTGGCGTCGCTTCGCGACACCGGCTCGCTGCAGGCGCTGCACCACCGCCTGAAGGCGCTCAAGGCCGCGGGGCACCGGCGCATCATGGTGGCCGTCTGCCACGTCGCGCTGATGCGCATCGCCAAGCTCTACCTGCAGCGCGTGGACCGCGGCGAGGGGCGCCTGGGCAAGTTCTTCAGCTACGACGGCGAGTACTCGCTCTCGGCGCGGCAGAAGCAGAAGACCGAGTTCCTGGGCGCGGACGACTCGGTGCTCTTTCTGAGCATCAAGGCCGGGGGCACCGGGCTGCACCTGGTGCCCGGCTGCTGCGCCGCGGTCTTCTGGGGCTCCAGCGCCTTTTCTCCCGCGGTCGAGTACCAGGCGACCAAGCGCATCCACCGCATCGGCCAGGAGTTCCCCGTGGAAATCCACCACATGATTGCCCACGGCTCGGTCGACTACGCCATCCACCAGATGCACGCCGACAAGGCCGGGCTGGCGTCCGCGATCGCGGACGGCGACTGGAGCCACTTCGAGGACAACGACCAGCTGCGCTGGCGCCACAGTCGCCGCATCGTGGACGCTTGCGTGTCCATGGCCGACGGGGGCGACTTTGAGCGCGAGGCGCCGCTGCAAAAGCCGCTCGGCCAAGAGGTGCAGCCGCTGTCCCCGGCACCCAAGCGCAAGGCGCCCGACCACGGCGCGCCGCCGACGAAGAAGCGCCGCAGCGGCCCGGTGGGCAACGGACGCAAGCGCTCCCGCGAGGTTTGCGCTCCGCCGATGGTCTTCAAGAAGGCGGCGATCGACCGCAACACCACCGCCGACTCCCTGATGGCCCACAGCTCGGGACTGCCCCCTCTCTGTGGTGTAACAGACGCCGCGTCTCCGATTTGATTTGGCTGTTTCGCTACCTGCGCTGCCAGTCACGTGCGGAGGCTAAGACAACGCAATCCTCCCCGGCTGTGTTTCGCTACCTGCAACCACATCGCTCGCGTGTGAACTGCCGTGTTTCGCTACCGTTTACATTCCTAATTGCCCCTGCCCATGATGCCCGCTGCGGCGGGGTCAGCAGCAGCAGAACATCCTGCGGAGGCAGGGCCCGCAGCAGGGCACGAGGCAGCATAGCCCGTCGCACACGCACCCACACGCGCGCACGAGACAGCACCGCGCGCCGCGCGCGGCACCCTCTGCGGCTTCGCTGGTAGGCAGCGGGCGGAGGTCGGGCGTCATTTTCTATTGGGTTGGCCACGGACACTAATACTACACTTTCAGAGAGCCCAGGTTGGGCGCGTCAAACTCAGCGATCAGTCCGCTCACCACCACCCCGGCGTCCGGGCCGCAGTTGGCCCTGCGGCCCAGCTCCCGCAAAACCCAGCCGAAGAGCGCGCCCGCCACACCCACGGCGGCGCCCGTGCCCAAATACGAGGCCAGCAGCGTCGCGTTACCGACGAGCGCCGGCACGACAGCGGCTCCCGCAGCTGCAAAGGTTGTCCAGCACCGCACGGAGCTGGTGCGGCCAGAAGGCTTGGCGTACGTGAGCAGGAGCGAGAGCGCGCCCGACCCCCAGAGCACACTGATGCAGATGTACATAGCGAGGCGGAGAGAGGCCTCCGGCTCGTCTGCAACTCCCAGGAGCAAGAAGACCGTCGCCACCGTCGTTCCGGCCAGGTACATGAACGAGCGCCCGACGAGCAGGGTCCCGCCGTCCTTGGTGCCGCCCGCGTACCACGAAAGAAACCCCTCTTGTGCATCCCCAGGGACGTGGACGAAGAACATGTGGTAGATCTCGATGTGCGCTGTGCCAAGCAGCCCGTGCGGCGAGTATCGGAACTCGTACGCCATCCACTTGTCCCGGTTCGGCCTGGCAAAGAGCCAGTAGAGCAGTTGCGGCAGATCCACGGCGTAGGCCCAGATCAACAGCGGGGCGCGAATCAGCCACAGGCTCTGGAAGAAGGCGGCTATTGTGAGCAGCATCGTGCTCTGCAGGCTGATCAGCAGAAACCCAAGGAAACCGGCAATGCCGCCCCAGCGGCCTCTGAGCACGACGGGCCCGCCACCCACCTTGGGGTAGGCGCCCTGGTACTCAAAGACCGTGTACGCAAGCACGTCGACCGCCTGGACGAGCATAGCAAAGAATACAAACGAAACGACAAGGATGTACCGCCACGAGACATTGCCCCCGGCTCCTGGCACGATCCATGCGGCGGACAGCGACCAACCATAGGCGTGTGTGCCCAGGAACAGAGCGGCGGCACTCGCCTGGATGGAAAAGCACATCTCCTGGCGTTTCTGTCACCCTCTGGCTGCTGGAAGCTTATCCTACCTGGACAGTGCGCCCAGCGAGGGCAGCTCTCCGAGGGAGGCGCTCATCGCCGCCGGGGCCTTGACGCCGCCATTCTTGAACATGCAGCAGTACGGAATGGTGCCGTACGTCGTGGCCTCGCCATTGTTCTTCTTGGCGACCTGCAGGGCCGCGTCGATCTCCTGGCACACGACCCAGTTCTCGCAGCAGCAGCGGCAGAGCGGGTTTTCGCCGAGGTCGCTGGGCATCGTCAGCGGCGCGGTCTGGAAGTTCTGGCGGTTTTGCCAGCCGATGAAGACCGAGACGCACTTGAGGATAGGCATTTCCGCCTGGAAGCACAGCGAGATCGCCGTCAGCAGCGCCGGGGTCTCCTCCACGCCGAGCGACTTGGCAGCGTAGAAGTAGGTGCACGGACTAAAGCAGGTGTTGGCGAGGCAGCACGAGAGCCCCTTGTCCTCCATCGCGAAGCAGGCGCAGCACACGGGCGTGAGGTGAACCTCATTGGGCCCGCGGGCGGACCCGCCGACGTCCTCAGTTACGGGGACGGCTTTCATGGCGACCTTACTGTACCGGCATCTAGTCTACGCTTATCCCACTCAAACCCGCTCCACGTTCCACTGCTTCCCCCCCTGGCGCCCGTCCGTGTCGAGCGTGGGCATGTCCACTCCCCCGGGCGCGAGCGTGAACCGAACGTAGAGGCCCGCGAGCCGGTCCTTGGTGGACGTCTGTGTGTGCCACACGTGGCGCCCGCTGGACTCGATCGCGCGGCCCGGTGCGGGCGGGCGGTCGAGTTTCTCGCCAAAGCCGAGCATCTCCTTCCACTCCGGGGCGGCGGCCGTCGCGTCTTTGTAGACGCCGGGGTCGACCCTGGCCCCCGAAAGCTTCCACACGCGGGCGCCGCGCGCGCCCCCCTCTTCGTCCGCCTCCAGCTCGCTCATCCACGGAATTCGAAGGGGAACTATGTCCTCGTCGGGCAGCACCAGGAAGCCCGAGACGCACCCAGCGCAGTCGCTCGCGCCGTCGTGGTCGTAGTCCTTGAAAAGGTAGCGCACGTAGGCCTCGGGGAGCAGCGTGAGCACCTCGGGGACCAGCGGCGCCTCCGCGGCCGCCCAGTGCACTGCGCGCAGCAGCTCGCGCCCGCCCCGCCCGCCCCGCACGGTCGGGCCGAGCGTGCCCACGAGGGAGCCCCACGTGCGCTCGAACGGTTTGGAGGGCGCGAAGAGGGGGCCCGACTGCTCGGTGTGCTGCACCAGCGTTGCCAGGACACACGAGACGTCGTCCTGGAGGTCTTCGATGTCGACGCTCCTGTCCACAGGGCTCGCTGCGGGCGCGATCATCGCCTTGGTCTTCGAGCACCAGCTCCACGCGGCCAGGTAAGCGGAGGCGCCGGTGTCGGGGAGGCAAGACCACTGGTGCGTCGTCGTCCGCAGCGCCCCGGACGCCCACTCTGGCTCTTCGAGGCGGTATGCGCGATGGACGTGCGCAAACGGCATGGGCGGCCCGGGCGCGACTCCGACAATGGGGGGCGCCCCTTTCTCGTGGGGCAGCCAGCGAAACGGCACCGCCTCGGGAGTGGTCTGCCACTGGGCGAGCTTTTCCTGGGTCGGGTTGGCAACGAGGTCGCGCCACTGCGCGTTGGCGTCGCGGGCGCGCTGAAACGGGGAATCGCTGCTCGGAGACGGCTGGAGCCCAAGCGCCCAGATGCCTTCGGCCTTGCTTCCGGTCTTGAGGATTTCGGGCGCGTCGAGCAGCAGCAGCGGCTCGGCGGCTCCCAGCAGCGGGCGCACCACCTCTTCGGCAAAGTCGAAGAGCGCGTCCACGACCAGCGCGGCCGTGGCCGCGTGGTCCTCGCTGTCCACGAACGCCTCGGCGCCCTCGAGACGCACCTGGTCGTGCTCATTGACGTAGTCGGCGAGCGACACGTGGCCGTTCTCGCGCGCGCGCCAGCGCGCGATGTTCCGCAGCAGTCCGGGCTCGAGGCGAGAGACGTAGGCGCCTCCGACGTCGACGGCCATGGCCTCGGCCTTGATCCAGAAGGCGACGCGCAGCCTCCGGCGCGCGACCTCAATCTGCCCACGCGAGTCGAGTCCGTCGAGCGGGTTCCACTCCCCGAACGCCCTGCGAAGCTCTTCCTCGTACGCCGGGCTCCCGAGGCCGGGGTTGCGAAGCGTTTCCACGAGCGCGGACAGCTCCTCGGCCTCGGCAAGGGGCGGGACGCGCGCGAGCTCTCCGGCGCCGTCGAGGAAGCGAAGGAGGCCCACTTCCTGGGGGCCCGGGACGATGTGCACGTTTTCCGGCTGAACGCCCGACGGAAGCCCGTCGCGCCGCAGCGCGAGGAGCGCGGACATTGTCTCTTCCTCCCGCATGGGCGCGATGCCGCCGACAACGACGAGGTGGCACTCGTTTGCGTTCTCGGCGGCAACGCGGACAAAGTCCGACGCGAGCTGCAGCAGCGCGTCCAGCTTGGGCTTGGGGGCGGAGCGGAGCGCGACGACGGTTTTGAAGCCCCAGTGGGCGCTGCACCCCGTGCCCTTCGGCGCGCGCGCGGGCTCCGCGGGCGGGAGCACCGCGGCGGGGGGCGCCGCGGGGGCGGCGAGGGGCGAGAGGCGCAGCGCGGCCGGGGGCGGGCGGGGCGGGGAGGGCTCACTGGGCGGCGGGTTGTCGCGGTTGATGATCTCTACGAGCTGTGTGCGGCGGACGATGGGCCCCGCGGGGGGCTCCGGCGGGAGCGCGCGCCGCCGCTCGGCAGCGAGGCGCTTCCGCGCGGAGGCCTCCTGCTCGGAGAGAACGAGGTACCGCTGTCCCTGCACGAGAAACTCGCCGTTCTCACACCGCGCTTCAAACGGGAGCTCCAGCGCGCCGTGCTCCATGCGGTAGCAGCGCGCGCCGGAGTACTGCCGCGCGGTTCCAAGCCGCACGTCCTCGTCGTCGATGATCGTGAGAAGAGCGAGCCGCTCAGGGTCCGGCTCTTCGGGCGGAGACGGCGGCGCGGGCGCCGCCGTGGGCGCGGACGGAGAGAGGAAAAAACTGATGAGTTCTCCCGTGAGACTAGTGGGGGCTGCGGCGGCCATCTTGGGTCTTGTCGACATACTTGCCACCATTTGATAATTCGCCACACGTGTTATGCCTAGCGGAGCCCCCTACGCGCGCATCTGCTGTGCACGGCACAGCATGTCCTGGGCCGTGAGCAGCGCCGCGCTCACCACGGCGGCCTCCTTGTCTCGGTTTTGCTGAATCAGGCGCCCCATGAAGTGCGCCATCCGCACCAGTCCAGCGCGCGTCGCGGACTCCGGCGCGGGCGTCGCGCCGCCCAAAGGCTGCGACGGCCCCACGTACGAGATGAGCTGCTGCAAGTGGGACACGGACGGCGCTATGCACGACGCGTCCTCGTCCTTGCCGTCCTCCTGCAGCTGGGAGAGCAGGCGCGTCAGCGCGCTGAGCGCGGAGCGCCTGGCAGGCAAGACGGCGTCGCGAATCCTCTGCGTGGCCGCGGCCTGCGTGGCGCTCGGCTGCGAGCGCAACTCCGCCGCCTCGGAGGCCTCCGAAGCCGCGGCGCGACTCTGCGCCTTCGGCGCGCTGGCCGCCGGCGCCGCTGCAGGCTCGCTGCCCGCCTCCGCGCCCTCCTCCCGCGCGCGCACGCGCGCGCTGCGCCTCGTCGGAGCCTCTCCCCTCTTCTTGCAGGCCCGCTCTGCCGGCTGCTGCTGTTCTGCGCCGCCCTGCGCCTCGTCGTCGCCCTCGGTGTCCGACTCTTCTACTACCTGTGCGCGGCGGCGCTTCGCTCCCTTGCGCTTGTGGAGAATCTGGTCGTCTGGTTCCTCCTCAACCTCCTCCTCGTCGGTCTCGTCATCGCTGCTCCCACCGGAGCTGTCGCTGCTGCTCTCCTCTTCCTCGCGCGGATGTGACCCCTGCAGCCGCACAGAGCGCAGCTGCTCCGCTGCAAAGTTGGAGAGCACCGCCAGCGCGTCTGTTCCGGCGCGCTGGGCGGCCTCCGCGCGCGCCTCGTCGATGTGCTCCCACCACCCCTCGTCGAGGAAGAGCTCCGGGGCCGGCGAGTCCTTGGCCACGGCGTCCTTGATCTGGTCAAAGCGGGCCATCTGCTCCGCGGCGGCCTCCGGCCCGGAGAAGTACAGCGACTCCGGGTCCAGCTCGGTCTTGCTACGCGCTTCTTCCTCGCGCACCAACATCGCGATGTCGTAGGCGCACTCCTGCAGAAACGTGCGGGCCTGGAAGCTGAGCTGCGCCTTGCGCGTGCATGTCTTCCCCAGAGGGTACGTTCCCATGTCCGCGCATGCCAATCCGTTTGCACGCGGTTCGCCGTCGCAGTCGTAGGACTTGCAGAAGGTTTTCCAGTCGCGCGAAAAGCAGGAGGGGTCGCACCACTTGGCGTGGCAGGGCCCCGCGAGGTCCAGTGTCACTTCGCAGCGCTCCTCGTGGCTGCCGCAGGCCACGCAGTGCAGCGGCTCCTCGCGGAGGCGCTCCTTCTCTTCGGGAAGGACGCGTCGCGGGCGCACCGAGTGCGCAGAGCACAGCAGCGCCCCGAACCCGGAGCTGGGCCAGTGGGCCTCTGCTTGGCACGCAAGGTAGCTTAGCTGCCCCGCGAGGCGCCGCAGCGCGGCGGCCATCAAGGGTCGCAGCTCCAGACCGCGAACAACGCACTCTATGCCCGCGAGAGACATCTCAAACAGGCCCTCGCGCTCCAGGCCCATGGCCCCCACCAGGGACTGCAGCTCGTTTGCATGATCGGACATGTCGATTCGGAAGCCCTAAGCGGACTGAACTCTCTCCACTTGCTCTAGCGCAGCCTCTTTCGCGAGCTCTATCTCCCGAACGCGCCCCGCCATCCACCCCGCGGCCCACTCCATGGTGGTCGCCGACGACGCGCCCGCTTTCGCCAGGCCGGGCATCTCGCGCGCAACCAAGACGCGCGCCGTCTTGCTCGCCCAAGCCAACATCACCGCCCGCAGCGCCAAGTTTGGGTAGTGTAACGTCGTGACAAACGGCGCGCGCGTTACGGGGCTGCGCATCTCGCGGTGCATTGCGCGCCGAAGCGCGACGCGCTCGTACGTGTGGCCGTCCTCGGCGACGACGGGTTCGAGCGGAGGCGCCAGCGTCAGAGGACACACGCACGCGGGGGGCTCCATTTCCGCGTCGCCGCTGGCTTCGAAGAGGCGCTGCGCCTCCTCGATCAACTGGCAGGCCTGCCGGTGCTCGTCGTCGGCGTTCGGCTCTCCAAAGTTTGGCTCCGGAGGGAGGTGCGCCTCTTCGAAGGAGCTCTCCGACCCCGCAGAGTCCCCAGGCGCCCCTTCCGGCGGATCCTCCAGCCAAAGAAAACTGAAATCATGAAACAGCCGGAACAGCCGGTCTCTCGGACGGGCGACCATCGCCAGCCCCTCGCGCATGCGGCGCTCGTTGCTCTCCGCGTCCCGCACGCTTTCGTCCCACTCGCTGCGACTGACGAGCCGTTGCTCCCCCTGCGGAGCCCCACGGTCATCGAAGAGCTCCTGCTCGAGCTCTTCGACTTCCACTCGCAGCCTGGCCACGAAAGCCTGCGGGGTGAGGGGCTCCCCGTCGGGGGCGCGGTTCCAGCCCCGTGGCAGCTCGGTCGTCTCGATCTCG
>MDSY01011268.1_pt1 | contig 11127 bp, 9 predicted proteins | sample 811131 | NCBI WGS metagenome assembly MDSY01 (sample SAMN05326643, study PRJNA326480) | marine metagenome | isolation source: seawater | place: Atlantic Ocean: South West | collected 2010
ATTTATAATATTATAATATAAAATATAAATATATTTATATATATAATAATTTAATAATTTATAATATATATATATATATATATATATGTATGTATATATTTATGTATATATTTATATATATATATAATAATAATACTATTACTATAATATAGTAATATTAATATAGCAAATAATTGCAGTCTTAGAGTCTATGTGACCGTACACTCCTCAGCCAGCGCTAGCCACAGCCTAGTCATATTGATATTTGTACAATATGAATTATTAGTGCTCAATACTCATACTCGATACTGTACACGTAACAGTTAACTACAACTAGAACTACTCCTACTCGACTATAAGCAAGCTGGAAGCTCTGCTCCCGCCCGCGACTCTCTCGAACCTTTCTTGGCGCTCTCCGCAAATCTGGCGACTTGGCGACTACGCTTGCGGCCGTCTCGTGCCGCCTGTGAGAGCCAACGCCACAGGACAGTCATGAAGACCGCAGCGAGCGCGCCGCCCGCACCCGCACCCACCGCTTCTATTGTGGATTGCGCCTTCAATTGCTGCTTCCACTTGGAGCCCCCCGCCCATTCATCTCGTGCAGCCACAAAGGTGCCTGCAAGACCGGATCGCGACATTCCGCGAGAAAGCTCCCGCAATCGACCACCGATCGATTGCGGATCGGAACTGAACGAATCGGAACTCTGCATATCGGAACTCTGCATGGACGCTCGAGCGTACTTGGAAAGAGGGCTATCGAGCACAATGGTCATCGGTCCCTCGTTGACCCACGAGGCCTTGCATGCGGAGTAGTTTCCGTAGCTGAAGGGACACTTGCGGCCCGTGTGCTTCACCTTGCCTTCAAGTCGAGACTCAAATAACCGGATCAAGTTGCTCCACATGAAACGTGAAGGTTCGGGCAACATGGCACGGGAGAAGCTCGGGTCGTTTCCTTTGAGTACTCCAAGCGTGGTGAACTGCGAGATGACGAGGAGCTCGAAGCCGCGTTCACGCACAGAGCGAAATCTAGGCTCACGTGCCGATTGCGAAGCATCGACTCTCAGCGCGCTCTGCTCACCGCCTTTTTCCTCTGCACGGGCGTCCGGAAACATCTTGGCGTCGATGACAGCTTTCACCTATACCGATCGGACGGGAGACGCTGAGTGGCGAGAATCGACACACGAGGAGAGACGCAAGGCGGCTCAGCGAGGCTCATCTGCTCACGCGCAGAGAGGCAGTACTCAGTGCAAGGATGCGGCGGCAGCTCACCGCCCACTGAATCTGCTCCTCGCCATCGTCGACGCCGATGCCAACCTGGACGACGAGCCCACGATCGATGCGCGACTCGAGGACGCCTATGCCGTCCGAGTCGACGATCGCCTCCGCTCGAAGCACCCGATGAATCACCAGGCGCATGAGGGAGCGCAGGATGAGCAGCCGGAGGGAGACTCGAAAAATCTTCCGGAAAAGGAAAAGAGGGAAAACTTAAACTATTCCGTCCGAATATTATTAACGCGGGATGAAGTGGCTGGCTCTGCCCGCGATGGGCCTGCTCACAACACCATTCCGGAGCGCTATTGGTCAGCGCGTCGCAGTGACGTGTTGCAGCCCACAGCCAGTTCAGGAGGAGAGAAGAGCGCGCTCTAGGGTGCGAGCCGAGACTGGCGATATGACGCTGATGCTCGGACCTCTGAGAACTGTATGCATGTAGATGTACAGGTACACTATCACTAGCCACTAGCGCACTAGGACTAGGAACCCACATTTACTATATCAAATAATAAAGTTAACATTCCACTTGTTTTATACTATTAAAATTAATCAACCTACCCTAGGTCCTATGATAATATCTTTCAACATAGGAACCTCAACCTATGTATCATATCATAATCATATGTACATCCTCATCCATCAGATCATACATGACTTTGTCATGACAACTCTCCCTCCACTCAGCTGCCAGCCTGCTGCTGCGCTGCCTGCTGCTGCATGGAGATCTCACCGAACCGCTGGCCCACACGCCCCGAATGCTTGAGGAACTTTCCCGCGCACATGTTGATGCACTTATCCTCAGGTTCCGAAAGTGCCTTGGAGCGGAATGAGTTGATGCACTCGCTGAAGCAGCGCTCGACAAGGCCGTTGAACATACGCAGTGTGTCCTTCAGCTGAAGCTCCTCGAGCTTCTCGACCATGGCTGCAGAAAAAAACAAGGGAGAGATGATGGAAGAGAGGACGAATTAGAGAGGACACGAATTAGACATGACGCCGGGAGCAGGCGGGCAGAAGGCCGGGAGCAGGCGGGCAGAAGGCAGATCGGAGCGGCAGAGGAGACTTGGGAGAGGAGAACGGAAGCATGCGGGCCGACTCATCCGCCGTGAGCACGCCCTCGAGAGACGCGCACACGCGGCGCGCCGCACCATCGGCTGTGCTGCATGTTGTGTGCTCAGCACGGCAGAGCGGTGCGGCAGAGGCGGCTGAGGTTGGGCACGGGGCAATGTGAGATGGTGGAGGTTGACGGGGGAGCTGTGGTGTGGGAACCGTTCCGCTCCGCCGCGGAGGCTCCCTGCATGGACTGCACGATGCTGTCCATCGCCACTCGGGAGCTGAAGGCAAGAGACACGCGCAAGGACTGTGAAAGTTATTGGTTACACAAGTATTGTAGCCCAAACATGTTGTCCTCAAGGTCAAAAATCCGCAGGACTTTTTCCTCGCCACGAGGCCATTGAGTTCAAAACCACTCACTCATCTAAGATCTAATAGTAGAGTCACTACATGTGACACCTTCGCCGGCCTTGCCCCTGGCACGTCCTGGCGGCTAAGGCTGCTGCGGCTGCGGCGGCGCCCAGCACACCGCCGAACGCGACCGCCCAGCGCGTCGCATGCTGAGTGCCCGTGACGACCCGCCTCGCCTCGTCCGACTCTGCATTTGACGATTCGATTCCCCGGACGCGTTCGGCCCGTGCTCCAGCTCCCAAAGCTACTGCTCCTAAACTTGCTCCTAAACTTGCTCCTAAACTTGCTCGGTGGTGCCCACCACCCGCTGCAAGCTCTCCCCTCCCCCTCCTCCGTTCGCCCTCATTGAGGCGCGTCTCTGGCACGACTCCGCCACCGCGCATCCAGAGAAAAATCTGCAGCTGGCGCAGCCCCTGCCAGGGCGGTGGCCGCCACGGGAGGATGCGCGCTGCCGCTTGCGGCAGCGCTGGGAATTCCGGCAGCGTCGGCAGTCTGAACGCTTCTGGGGCGTTCTCATTCCCGAAGAGATGACAACGAGAGGTGGGAGAGGTGGGAGCGGTAGAGCTGCCGCGCCCGCCAGCGTGCAGCCCAACCCCTCCGAGGCAAGAGACCAACTGAGCTCGCGTTGGCGCTGGAAGATCGAGCCACCAACAGTCGAAGCGGCGCCGCCATAGCTCCCACAAGGTGTCGGCAGCGTCGCTCATTTGTAGCTTGAGGTGGCGTTCGTCGAGGCGTCGTGCGTCGCTCTCCTCCTCCTCCTCTTCCTCACACCTCAAAGGCGCGAGCAGCGGGAAACTCACGTCCGCGAGGCTTGCCGCCGCCCAGACGCTTGAATTCATCTCAACGCTAGATGAGAGGTCTGAGCGCCAGAGCTTTGCACCCAGGAGACAGTCGAGCGTCTCTGGTGCGAGTGCCTCTGGCTCGCACCCGGGGCTTGACGCAGCTCCTTCCACGAGCACACTCCCATCACCACCGCCCGCGAGCGCTGAGGCGTTCGAGAGCTGTGCCGGCGCGCACCTCGTCGCAAACGCTGAGCAGTATGTGCTCCATGCTAGCACAAGGAGCGAGCCTGTGACGACGCGGTACTGGACTGGGATCTGATAGATTGCGATCGCGGGCACCGTCCAGAACTTGTAGTTGGCGATGATGAGCTCCTTGAGCTTTTCGCGCACGACCGTCGGCACTTCGCGAATTGTGCCGCCGTTCGTGAGGACTGCCGCTGGGATCTGGTACCCGCCGAGGACGAGGGGGCACGCGACGAGCTTCTCGACGGCGAGGTAGATGGCAGTGCGCTCTATCGGTCCGCTCACCGGGATCCGCGGGATGTACTCTGCCGCCACCTGGTGGTAGCAAGCCCAGATGGAGCCGCCGCCCAGCCCGGTGAAGAACATTTTCCACGTGCGCGAGAATTGGATGCCGCCGCGGCGGTCCTCGTGGAGCTGCTGGATGACGTCGCCCAAGGCCCACACGTTGGCCACCGTGACCGCCTGCGTCGGCAAGGGGTGTATCAGCAGGCAGGACTGGTAGAAATCGAGGAGCCCCATGTGGATGGATCTTGGCGATCGGCAAAACGTCGCAGCTCGGAAGGCCGAAGTTCAAGTTGCCGGTGTCTCCCGCCCATCCATTTTTGCGCGAAATCGCAAGACCCGGGCTGGCGTATGCGGTGGAGCCTCGCGCTGCTGTGCATCTGCGCGCCGCTGAGCAATGGGTCGGGAGGAGTGGCGCAGCAGGGGACGCTCGCCTTCTCGGGAGGAGTCGCGCAGCAGGGGACGCTCGCCTTCGCCATCCCCGCAGCCGCCAACGTTGCCCTCTGGGTGAACGCTGCCGCTGCGGTGACCGCTGCGATGGCGCTCATGCAGAGTGCCGCGGTTGAGATTGGCGCGACTACGATGGCCTCGAGCCTCTCGAACATGCAGGGGGTCCTCAAGGACCTGACGAAGCGCGTCAAGAATCTCGAAACCCCCAACTCTGAGGAGGCACTCGCCGCGATGCAGGAGAAGGTGCGGGACTGGACGCAGCTCGCCATCCAGCAGGTGATGGCAGGGCTCAGCGCAAAAGAGGTGGAGCAGTTCGAGTCGGATCCGAAGAATAGCGCATTGGCAAAGAAGCTCCACCAGAAGCTCGCCGAGCTCGACGTTGTCTTCCAGGAGAAGCAAGGACGATCGGTCCCCAAACCCAAACCGAATCTCAAAACCAAGGCGCCCGCGGAGGCGCCGGCGGAAGAAGCAAAGTCGGCGCCTGCAGAGAATGGTGCGAGCGAGGTGAGCGCTCAGAAGCGCGAGGACAGCGTCGCGATCGCTCCGGCGGACGATCAAACTCGTAGTCCACATTACGCGCAAGTGGCGAGCGCCTCCACAGGATTTGCGGTCGGTCTTCTTGTGGTGGGGGCGCTCGCTTGGGCCCGCGGGCGAGTCGGTGGCGGTAGCAAGGGGCGTGTCGCATTTCGGGGCCGGGGCAGCGCAACTCCCATTCACAGTAGCCGGAAATAGTGTCAGCGCTAGAATAAGAATTGCAATCCGCAATCGGCAATGAGATGATTGTGAGAGAATACAGAATTCGAATTGCCCGATAATTGCGCACGTCTTAGACGGAGACGAAGACGTACTTCTACTCCAAAACTGCTTTAATCTGCATAGTCATTCTGAAGAATCAGTGAAACCTATTACTTTAACTTTTACTGCAAAAAGTTCTCTTTCTCTTTGATCTTGATGGAAGTATAATTATTGCAATTCCGAATGATTCCAATTATTATTATAACATTAATACAGTACATTAAACTATAATAGCTAAACAGCTATCAGCTCGCAACATACTCAGATACTGAGATACTCGACACTCACTGCGCATTGAGATTTCGCCGCGACGATTTGCACCTCGAATATATTTCAACCGGGGCGGACCAGCCGGTCCTACTCCTTTTCCTTACTAATCAGCGACACCATTTCGTACTCTGTCCAAGTGATCTAGATTGGTCGAGATCAAAAGATGGGCGCCTCAATAATTCACTGGAACTGCTCGGCGTCGAGAGGCAAACGATCCGGGATCGTGTACCGGTGGATGCATCTGCAAGGACTGGAAGCCCTTGCCTACCCCCCTGCCTGTATTTCCCCACTGTGCGAGCCCGCCCCACGTGCGTATCTGCGGCTGTCGCTGCACCGGCGCTCCTTCGTGCTCCTCGCCTGAGCTGAGGGGCGACGACTCACTGTGTTCACCCTCATAATTATCCTCTTCATTCCCATGCTCAAGCTCGCCATCGCGCATCGAGCCGCGGATCGAGCTGCGGATCGAGTCGGGCATATCGGTGGGGATGGGGCTTGGGCTGGGGCGAGGGCTCCCCTGAGCGGGGCTCGCGAGACTATCGGACGAGTTCCCTGCGAGATGATCTGAGGTGTGCCCATTCGACGTGTTCCCAGACATTTCATCGGACGCGCTGCCCGAGATGCCCCCCGGTGTGCCCTCAAGACAAGGGCTCCCCCCAAAGCTCCCCCCAAAGCTCCTCACAGAGCCCCCCCCAGAGCTCCTCCCAGAGCTCCCAAAGCTCGGAGAGCGCATCCCACACTGGAGGATCGGGGCGCCGAGGCTCACGGAGCTGTACGCGCTGCCCAGAGCGCCATAGCCGCCGCTGCAGGCGCCCCCCTCGGGGAGCGGGAACATGTCGCGCGATCGCTGCTGGGAGCCCACCTGCTGCTCCGAGAGCGCCGAAGCGCAGCCGTCCTCACCGAGCTGGGTGAAGCCCTTGGAGGGGGTCACCTGAAAGGGGGTCACCTCGATCTCGCCCGACCAGTAGCGGCTACGACTCCCCCCCCCACCACGGCCCCTCAGACCAGCGTCGCCGAGGGATTGGCGCAGCTCCTCTCGTCGTCTCCTTCTCACGTCACGAACCGACAACGCGAGGCAGCAGAGGAGGAACATGGCGACGATGCCAATGACGAGGGCGATCTTTGCAATCGCCGGCAAGTCCTTCTCCCAGTCCTCGTCCCAGAAGTTCTTTTGCTCCGCCACGTGCGCCCACGGCATGGAAGGCTTGAACACCGTCGTGATCGGCACGAGGAGCTCGTAGCTCAGCCGGCCGGGACCGTAGGCGATCAGCTCATCGACCGCTTCGTCGGCGCTTTCGCCGCCCTCCCCATTGTCGGCGATGAGCACTTCGAACTCAAGCACGCCGGGCTTGGCGAATTGCGGCCTGTCGTTGGTATACTCGAGCCTCTCGAGCGAGATGTGCAGCAGTGTCGCCACGGCGTCTAGGAAGACTGCCGAGCCCTTCCGGTACTCGGCTTTATCCTGGTGCACCCTGAAGACGACCGCGCGAGATGACGACGGGCGTGGGAAGGAGGGCGGTGGCGGCGGAGGCAGTGGCGGCGGCGGCGGCGCGAAGGGCGACGGCGGCGGCGGGTCGGGGGATGGAGACGAGGGGGGAGGGGGAGAGGGGGGCGGTGAGAGCGGTGGCGGCGGAGAAGGCGGCGGCGGGAGTGGCGGCGGCGAGGCGGGCGGCGAGAATGGGGGCTTCGACGGCGGCGGCGAGCGCGGCGGTGGCGGCGGCGCTTGGGGCGAAAGGTGCGGCAGGAGGGGCGGGAAGCTCGGTAGCGGGGGGGATGGGGGGGGCGATGGCGGCGGCGGCGACGGTGGCGGCATCGACGGCGGTGGCGGCGATGGTGGCGGCAACGATGGCGGTGGCGGCGGCGGGTCGGGCAGCGGCGGGAGCGAGGGAGGCGAGGGCGGCGGGGTCGGCGAGGGCGGCGGCGGCAGTGCCGGCGGAGAGGGCGGCGGTGCAGGCGGAGAGCTCGGAGGAGGCGACGGCTCCGGTGGCTCTGGTCGCGGCGGCGGTGGCGCTGAAGGTGGGGGGGTCGGCGGCAGTGGCGGCGAAGACGGCGCCGGCAGCGATGGCGGCAGCGGCGGCCGTGGTGGCAGCGGCGATTCCGGTGGCGGTGGCGGCGACGACGGCGGTGGGGGAGGCCTGCTAGGCCATCCTTCGGGGACCATCGGAGGGTACGAAGGCGGTGGCGGGCTGGGTGGTGCGGCAGGCGGCGGCGGCGAGCGTGGCGGCGGCGGTGGCGGCGGCAGCGAGGGCGGCGGCCGCGGCGGGAGCGAGGGCGGGAGCGATGGCGGTGCCGATGGCGGCGGCCGCGGCGATGGCGGTGGTCTCGGCGGCGGCGGCGGCGGCGGTGTCGGCGGGTCTGGGGGCGCCGATGGGGGCAGCGGAGGCGAGCTCGGCGATGGCGGCGGCAATGGCGATGGAGGCGGCGCGAGGGGCCACGTGACGTCACACGTATGGTGAGTGCCAAAGAGCTCGCAGTGGTCGGTGCCGCACGGCTGGGGTGAGCACGAGTTGCCCATGCAGCACCCTCCCTGACATCCGGGGAAGTTGGACGACTCGCACCGGCAGTCGTAGGTGGTGCCACATCCCTCGGCCGGGTCGCACGCGAAGAGATACTCGTTGTTGCGGCACGCCCACCACGGAGCGGCGGGCGGAGATGGAGCGGAGGGCGGAGATGGCGGCGAGGGCGGCGGCGAGGGCGGGAGCGAGGGTCGACCAGGCGGCGCGGGGGGTGGATGCGGCGGCCACGGTGCCCACGGCGGCTGCGGCGCATATCCTGGTGGCACGGGCGGCCGTGCTGGTGGCGAGGGCGGCGGCGAGGGCGGCGGCGAGGGCGGCGGCGAGGGCGGCGGCGAGGGCGGCGGCGAGGGCGGCGGTGCCTCTGCAAGTGCGAGAGGCTCCTGTTGTAAGAGCGCCGACGCGTTGCTTGTGGCGTCCAACCTCCAGTGCTCCCACACGCTGCTCGCAGCGCCAAGGCTGCTCGTCTCTTCAACGGCGAGAGGCTCCTGCGGCAAGAGCGCCGACGCGTTGCTTGTGGCAACCACTTTTGAGAGCTCGGACACGCTGCTCGTAGCGCTGAGGCTGTTCGTCTCTGCAATGGCAAGAGGATCCTCCGTCAACATCGCCGACGCGTTGCTTATGGCGCCCACTCTCGAGAGCCCCAACACGCAGAAAGTAGCGCTGAGGAGGCTCGGCTGTGCAGTGGCAGCACCAGCGAGGAGCAGCAGTCGCAGCTGTGCTCCGATCATCCGGCCAGCCTTCGGGGCGGCTGCTTCCGGTGCGGCTGCACGCGACAGGCTCTCTTGCCCACTGGGCGAGAGGCGTGGCGGCGGCCAAGGCCTGGCCGGCAATCCTCACGCAGTATTCGCCCGCTGTCGGCTGTGAGATGAAACAAGTGACATACTGTACTTCTTTAATGTACTTGCTGTGACACGATACATGCTGTACTGTACGACCTACATGCACATATATGACGCACACTGTATCGAAAATGGATCTGTTCTATTGAAATGATAGCTTTGTACAGTAAGGACCATCACACACTGCCCATCTGTATATCTCCTCTAGGGATCGCGCGCGCCTACTTGGAGAGCACGGCGCTAACCTTGTCATACGCAGGGATGGTGCATCCCGATTGCTGAATGATGGTGCCGGCGGCAAAGTGTCCCATCTTGGCGCATTCGGCGTCGGAGGCGCCAGCCGCGAGCTTGGCGATGAATCCGCCGCAGAAGGCATCGCCGGCGCCGTTGGTGTCGGTGAGCATGTCCTGGGTGAGCGTCCACGGGTTCCCCTTCACTTCATAGGTGACAGCCTCCTTGCCCGTCTCAGCGAGCACGGTGCAGAGGGCACCCTGGGTGACGACGGCCTTGAGTCCACCACGCTTGGAGGGCAGCTTGGCGATCTCCGCGGCGATCGCCGCCGAGCCCTTGCCAGCGCAATCCCAGCCCAGCTGCTTGGCGAGCTCCTCTGCTTCGCTCTCGTTCATGAAAATGTAGTTGCAGTACTGGAAAACGTCGAGGAGGGTCTCGCGGAAGGGCGGGACCATGGCGAGGAAGGGGGCGGAGAGGTTCATGCACAGCGTCTTGTTCGACGCGAGCGCGTGCTCGGCGATCTTCTTCACAGTCGACGCGCCGCCAGCGTGCGTGATCGGGTAGCCGGCCATGTAGAAGACTTCCGACTCGTTGAGGAGGGCCTGGACGGGCGCGCTCTCGAAGTGGGCGGGGTCGTAGGACTCGGCAGCGCCGAGCTTGGTGACCAACGAACGCTCCGCGTCCTTGACGAGCACCGCGCACGTGCCAGTGGGCGCCGAGTCCACCTCGAGGAAGAGGTTCTTGACGCCGTCGGCGACGAGCGCCGACTTCATCTTCTCGCCAAACGCGTCCTTGCCGATGCAGCCAATGTAGCCGGAGGAGTTGGCGCTGCCCGCGGCGGTCATGCACCACTGCGCGACGCGGATCGTGTTGAGCGTCGCGCCGCCAGCCACGTAATCGATCTGCTTCTCTGCAGCCAGCTTGGCGTAGAGAGGCTCGTGCTTCTCCTCTGCGAGGATGGCGTCATTGAGCTTGGCGCCCCACTCGGCGAGGGTGTCGTCACCCACAGTCGCCATCATGTCCATGACGGGGTTTCCGAAGCCGAGGATCTTCTTCGCCATTGTGATGGTGCCGATGCTGTACCGATGCAGTTCTGCGAGTGTCGAAGGTTTGCGGAAACAGCAAGCGACGCGGCAACAATTTTAGCCGAGAGTCAACATGATGTGAAAGTTGGGAGGGGGTATTATTGTCTCGAGCAACTTGAACTTACTCTGCCATGGACGACTACAAGTTGGCTCGCTTACATGGTTATATTGTAAGCTTATTATTATACGAGCTTTACTAGCTTACCTCGCCAAGAAAACAATCAACTTTGGCCATTTTTATCGAATCGAAGCAATTTCAATTTAGACAATGTCACTGTTTGGTATTGTACACTCGATCACACATCACACAAAAGGAACCATATGAATATCAATATGTTTAATGTTACTAAAATGTTAATGTTACGGCCCTACATACCAAAATCGAAAAATACATATATATATATATAGTTGATATAAGTCCGATCTTTATCTTTATCTAGTATTGTAGTAGTACGCGCGAGTTTTCACGGTGGATACCTGAGCTTGGCCTATAACTTGTCTGCACGCGTCTTCTTCTTGCCGGGCTGCAGAATGAAGACCTCTTTGATGCCGATCTGTTCTGGGAAACTTTCGACGACAAATGGTGCGAGTGATTTTGGATCCGCGTGCCCTTGTATGAGTATAAACGCTGGCTCGCTCCCCTTTGCCTTCTGAGCCGCAGCGCCACATGCGCACTTCTTGCTGAAGAGTTTTGCCGCCGCCGACGGATCGACGCCGAAATCATCGATGCCAATCACCTTTGTGACTTTCTTACCCTTGACCTTTGCCAATTCGATGACCAGCGTGGCGCCCTCCTTCTTACGCATGTCCTCACCACGAGCAAACGGATCCGCATTCTTCTTTTGATCTCCCGCTCGCGTCACTGACCACTGCGGCTCCTTGCTCGCCTTGGGCTCCTGCAGGGCGCGCACGGGGGGGGGGGGGG